>VMHT01172286.1_pt1 | contig 13890 bp, 19 predicted proteins | sample 4693611 | NCBI WGS metagenome assembly VMHT01 (sample SAMN12280063, study PRJNA550983) | marine metagenome | isolation source: seawater sampled from same location over 5 years 0.02-0.2 micron viral filtrate | place: USA: collected off the coast of southern California halfway between the port... ... | reverse complement strand
TTTCACCGTGTGGATCGAACACCCATATTCTTCTATTTTTGGGGTCTCGTGGGTCAACCAATACACTGACTGCATGCCCATTGTTATCAGTTCGTAATCCAACCATGAAAAAATGGACTTGGTTTGTTGGGACTATTCTCGAACCAGAGTTATAAATCCGACCGAAACGATTAACAATTGTGGGAATATTTTTGACGATACCGTATTGATTCGTTTCAATGTTATAATCCAAAAATGACGAAATGATACTCTTCTCATCCAGCATTTTCTTAGCTCTCTTCATATACCTGGGAATACCCGCATACTGACACCCCATACCCCTACCAATTTCAAGATTTGACAGCTCCACCTCCCGACCACGCGTTTTCATTGTTTGTTCATCGTTGCTGTTGCTATTAGTGGCTTTACGCTTCTTAGGACGTACGGGTGCTACGTTAGTCATGATGACATTACCAGAGTTATTACGGTTTATGAGATTGAACTTTTCAAACTCTTTCGCGAGATTGTTAACTTGACCAGCTTGAATGTTCCGCATTAATCGTCTAACTTCTCTTCGTCGTCCAGCTTTCCAGGCTTTTTGTATTTTTCTTGCAGCTTCATTTCTTGCATTCCGTGTGAATGAAGACAGATTCGTTATTTTAGTGATGATATTTCTCAACTCAGTATCACCTCTGTTCAGATTTCTTAAAAATGCGCCTGACTGAGACATCTTAACATATATAGAGAAAATTTTAGTTTCTTTATAAATGAAGTGGGACATAGAGAAAATGATGGGGGAAGTATATTCTGAACTTGGTCCCGGCTACAGTGAAAGGGTATACCACAACGCGGTCGAGGTACTGTTGAGAGAGCGAGGTATTCCGTATGAATCTGAGCGTCATATATTGGTTAGATTTAAGGGTCATGTAGTTGGACAATTACGAGCTGATATCATCATAGACAACACTGTAATACTAGAACTAAAAGCCATCAAGACTCTGACTGATGGGATGGAGCAGCAGGCTCAAAAGTATCTTGACTTGACAGGTTTGAGGACGGCGTATCTGGTGAATTTTCCTCTTCAACCGGGTCGGGAGGTGGAGAGTCGAAAGATTGCATTAGGACCATCAGCGGGAGAACTCGCGAGAGCCTTTGATAAAATACGAGGTCATCATCGTGTCGTGTCTGCGGATTTAACACAGCTGCTTCCAGGAGTTCATGGGCCGTCTTCAGATGAAACTTCTCCTGTTCCATGCAATACTGAACAGCCGGGTCCGTTTGATTGATATTATCTAGGTGTCCCGAACACATTATTGGTGCGAGCTCATAGAGTGCCAACAGGGGTTTGTTTTCTTCCTCGGTCATTTTGCTTTATAAAAACAGTGTTTGAATACTACTTAGGTGTTGAAACATTTGGGACATACGAAATCCTCATGTTTTCTATATTTGACACATTTCATGTGTTGATGACAAATTGAACATTCATCATCCTTGAATTCAAGTACCTGATTTTTGAATCTCCAAAAACATGACCTACATACTTTCAGTCTTGGATCATACATCTTATGACACACTAAAAAATTTGGACACTCTGTCATTAAAAAAATATTCAGTTGAATCTTTAAATTACAAATCGATTTTCAAGAAAAATTCTAATTGAAATGAAAAAATAAAAAGTTTTACAAAAAATATTTCTTCTTTACCCAATCTCTATCACTCTTGAAAAGTTTAGATAGTTTTGGATCTTTGTTCTTGAAAAGTATCATGAGAACATTGAGACGTCTGAATAAACCTAGTGGTGGTTCACCATTTTTTATAACCCTACCCAGTGCTCTATGTCTGGCAAGTTTGGTCATGGATTTTACATCAACATAACCATGTCTACTAAGGTACCCATTGCTACTGATGGGAATCATACTATACAGTTGGAATAAATTCCCATCTGAGGTCATGGCAAATTTTTTTCCATATGACATCTTGTTGGTACAACTTCTCTTTAGACTTGAGAAGTGGAAAGTATTGGAGAAAGTCATCTTCACCTAAAAGTTCACAAAACTTGTAGAGTACGTATGAATAACTGAGGAAGTTTTTTCGTTCTGATGGACAATTGTCATCAAAGGGTCTTTGTATATCTTTGAACATGATTCGTAATGTTTCTTCTAGTTCTTGTGGCATATTTGGTGGTTTGATTCCATTCAAAATATTTGTAATGTACGGAACATGTTCATAGTATTTGTTTAGTCTTAATTTTTTGAGAAGTCCTCGTATCTTTGCGTGTGTAATGTCTTCTAGGTTTTTGATTTTCATCTTTTTCAGTTCACTTCTCAATTGTTCGACGACCTCCTCGGGTATGTTGGTCATTTCTTGTGCCTGAAATTGAGACAGCCATTCATTGAAGTGGTTTTCCCTCTTGTATGAATAGTTGATGATTTTCTCTGATGTCTCTTGTTCTTCTCTGTAGGTCAATTCTTCTGTCATCGCTATGGCTACAACCTCACCACACCCATCACATACCAAATCTGCGGTTGACCTCATATGAACAATATTACTGTATACACAATTTGGACACTGATCTATGTGTACAGAGGATTTCTTTGGTCCTTGTATATTCTTATTTTCCACCTTTATCAAATAGTCTGTGAATATGTCTTTTCTTGCTAACCCAACGGTCTCTTTCACGTTGAAAACGTTATCTGTGTTTGTCATCTCCTCACCATCATCTGCATGCTGATTCATGTAAGGCATGCACTTCATGATATACTGGGCCATTTCAGACTCATATTTACCTTTATTGGTTGGATCCTTCTTAATTAACTCACCCCATTCATCCAACTTGTTGTTATATCTACTTAAAAAGTTTCCCTCCATTCTATATAAAGAAATGCTCATCAAACTTTTAAGTCATCTTTTCTTTCTGTTCAAAAGTTTAACCACACCACGAGACTACACGATTGCAAAAGAAGAAATTGAATACAAGATTGATTATGATATGAAGTACCAGACTGAAGACACTTTTTGGGCAGAAGAGAGTAAAGACTGGGATGGCATTCTTGAGGAATTTTACCTAGACGCAACTGGCAGAGATTTCAGAAACACTTCTATACCCCAGAACGTCAAGTATGTCATTTTACGTGTAAAGTACTATTACAACGGACATATATACACTGCCATATCTAACGATATCAATTTCAAACCTGGTGAAAAAGAAGATGCATCAATGCATTTTAGTATCCCTTTGAGTAGTGTTTGGATAGTTGATCAGGATGATAAACCAATGAAAAACATTACTGAAAAGGTGAAACGGTACAGCGGTCCTCGGAACGATTTCCATGGACAAAAGGTTCCACTCGAGCATTTCTTATATTATGATAGGGATGTACTAAAGGATAGGTTTCCTAAGATTATCCTTTCGAGTACTTTAGGGATGAAAAAGGTTATCAATACTCTTGAGGATTATACGACTAGTCTTCAGATACCTTAGTTGCTAGGTAGAACTTCAGCTCACCCAAGTTTGCGACGTTATACTTTAGAATCAAAAACCTATTTCCACTTTCCTGTATAATTTGCACAGACGCACACATACTCGTCGCCTTTGTAAAGATATTCAGGTATTTCAGACTGTACATACCAGTGATTTTCTGACTTTCATCCATACATTCGATAGACGTTTCCTGGTTTGCAAAATCACCTTCACATTTGAAGTCTATTTTCTTACCCTCCCTTGTAATTTCGATATCTGTACCAATGTTCGACATATCTCGACACAATCTCTGAAAATCGGTGGATGGTAGTGTCGTTATGGTGGTCATCTCAATTTCTGGAACTTCAATACGACTTTCGTTAATGTCCAGGAGTTTGAGTTCAAACTTTGTATGAGATTTTTTCGATTCACTCGAAATTTCTAGGTTCATGTACTCTTTGGAATTGATTTCAATCGTCAGTACGTCATTATTTGTTATCGTCTTCAGCAGCTTGAAGGTGTTTGAGATGTTGATACCAGCGATAATCTCTTCCTGATCACATGAGTATTCCTCAAAGTTGTCAGCAGCCAAGTAGATGTCAATGAGTGAGGTTCGAGCTGTATCCAGGGTGACTATATACATTCCATCTGGTTTGAAGTATATATTCACATCGTTGAGGATATCTTTCAAAACCTCAAAGGTCGACTTGAAAGCCGAAGCTTGGATAGTAACCAATTTCATATCTACTTCAACATGTGCGTTAGATCTTTAAATCTGTATATGCTACACCTTTGGATACTTCTCGGCTTATCTTCTCTTCGAGTTCTTTTGTCATCGCAGGCTGGAGGGACTGTCCATAATCATCTAGTGAGAATAAGTCTGAGTTGGGTGCATCACCATCCAGGGAAGTCATTGAACCCCCGAATGCACTAACAGAACCATGGGACACCTCCTTCGGGGGAAGAAGTGAGTCGAGCCAGTTTTTTATTTCAGTACCAACCAGGATTTTACCATTTTTTGTCAGCATGGTCGGAACACGGTTTATCTTACTTTGGTAGTTGGGTGGTATACCCTGTGTGTTGACATTATGGTAGCGTACAAGTTGCTTCAGCTGCTGATGGCTATTAATATACTCGATGACATCCATGGAATGTTTACATCTCGGGCTATAGATCAGGAGCGACATCTACTATCTATATGGTATTTTCTAAAAAAAAATTAACGCATACTAGTAAAGATGAATTACTTGTTAGCATTCATTCTCATCCTGATAGTTCTCCTTCTCACAACCAACATGGAAATGTTCACAGAGACCTTCGGTCTCTCAGGCTACACAAAGCCAGTCTCCCAGGTAAAGTTGAATGATCCCAGACCAAACCTTGATGGCTTTGAAGAATTCGAGGTAAGCCTGGACAATGACGCGATGGAAGACTTTGTACTCAAGGCCAACAAAGAGATTGCTGACCGTACGGGTGTCTGCACCTACATTATCGAGACTACCGCCGTCAAGGGGTACAAGAAGGACAGTGATGAAGTGTATGAACTCATGTTCATGGTGATGAAGCAGGGTGGATTCTCCTTTGGATTTTCCGTTGTTGCTTCGTTTGAGGTGAAGAATGGCAAGTCTCGTGTTATTTCTCTCCGCACACAACCCATTGGTGTTGAAGCTCCTGGTAGTGTCGCTGCCTTCACAGAGGGTTCGGCTGGTAAGGAGTTTGTCAAGTATGAACTCGTGAAGGAGGCTGCTGTCCCCACTCAAAGTGAGTTGGAATCCGCTAAAAATAAATTGCAGTAATTGTAATGTTAAGCATCAATGACGTGACTAAGATTGATGAAAAGAGAAAACAAATCAGGAAAGAGATTTACAAAAAAATATATGAACAGTTTTCTTCTAAAATCAAACAAGCTGTAGAACTTGGGCATAAACAAATTTTTCTCACCGTCCCAGCATTTTTAATTGGGTACCCGGTTTTTGATAGGAGACTTGCATCAAAATATGTCGCGAGACAATTTGAATTGGGTGGGTTTACAGTGAGACTTCTTAGCGATCAGGATATGTATATATCATGGGTTGTACCCAAGAAGAGTAAAGTGAAAAGTGAGGAGGAAGAGGAGGGTGATTTCCCAAATCTCATGAATCTCAAGAAGATGGCAAATCAATACAGGAGAGGTGCGTAGGAAAAACTATTTTTAAAAACCCTATTAATCATAAATGGACAATCTCAACGTACTCGTAGAGGCTAAAAAGGAGTACCTCGGCCAGATGTGCCTTATCATGTGTCCACCTATGATTGAAGTTTTCCAAGATATTTACACCGAATCGATGAAGACTTCGAAGGGGAAGCAGGTTCTCATCATGTTCCAGAAGCACCTGAAGGAGGTTCCTAACTGGTCCAATGCGATGTCTAAGCGCCACTCGGATAACATAACTGATAGGTGTTCCTGGTTCGGAGACCTTCTCGCAGCTGTTTTCGTTGCGTGCACTAAGATTCTCTCGGCGGTTCGTCTCAAGACAGACAATAAGAAGATTTCCCTAAAGCTTCCAACTGAAGAGGTTTTCATTCAAACCTGCTACAACAACGCTGCGAGAGATTTATACAAGGACCCTTACATTTTCCACGAGGAACAGAGTGAGTATGCGCGTGATGAGAATCTCACTATGCGTCTTTCTCTCTGCATTGAGAACACGGTAAAGGAACTCATCCCTGTGCAACAGATTCTCCAGACATACATGTCCCAGGAAACTCGTGATATTTCTCTCGATGGGGATGTTCATGATACAGCCGACCCCGACGTATTCGATGAACCAATGGGAGAGCCCATGGGGGAACCCGAGCCTCCATTCGAACCAGAGCCCGAGCCCGAGCCTATGGATATGAATGATCCCCAGCCAACCGGTCTTGAAAATGAATTCAAAACTGTACCCGGTGTACACGCACCCGAGCCACCGGAACCCGTTTCGGAACCAATTGCTGAGCCGATGGGTGAACCAATGGGACAACCTCAGGAAGAACCCGATGATAATGTATTATTTGGTGATGCACCAGAGCAGCGCACAAAAAATCCCCGTTATAATTAAATGGAACTCTCCGATCATTTACGCGACCCCGTGAGTGCCGCCCTCATTAGGGCCGGACTAACCGCGGCTTATATTCATCTCAAAGCGTATCTCAATAACGAGGGTAAGCTCGAGCTTAACAAATACACCAAACCTGCCGTACTCAATGCGATTCTAGTGTTTTTTATCGTGTCGGGTGGGTTAGGTAAAAAGGAGACTATCTCTAGTGAACCTTTCTAAACTTAAAGATTAACCCAATATAATAAGAAAATGGCGTCTGTCTCTGCTTTCAACGATATGATGAGTCAATTTCTTGTGGAATTGCACAAGACTTTTCCAGAGGAAAAAGGAATTAAGAAAATGCTTACGTCGTTCGACCTACTCAAGTCGACGAACCCCCGTCTTGTCGTTGATGGGTACATGAAGGGTGTTTCTCCCTACGCGGATAAGATTTCTGCGAAGGATGAGACTTTCCTTCTCAATGAGATCGAGAACATCGATTTCCTCAAGGAACTTGATATTAAGTCGTATTGGGTCAAGATGTCTGATAACACTAAGGGTGCTACCTGGCAGTACCTTCAGACCCTATACATGCTTGGTACCACTATCACATCGCTTCCAGAGGGTACCCTCTCTCAGATTGAGAGCATTGCGAAGGGTGTCGCTGACAACATGCAAAACGGTGATGGTGAACTTGACCAGGATGCCCTCATGCAAATGATGGGTAATATGCTGAAGGGTCTCCCAAAAAAATAAACCTCCACATATATTAAATGAAGGCTTGGTTTGACAACCCTCAGCAACTTTTTGATGCTGAAGAAGTTACTCAATTCTGGCCAACAGGTGAACAAACACCAGAAGACAGGGTAAATGCTGCTTCGCGTTTTGTCATTTATGTGTGTACCGTTCTTTATCTCATCCGTCGCGACCCTCGCATCTTTGTGTTGGGTATAACCGTTTTGGGTGTTATTTACGTTCTTTATAAGTCGAGAATGGTGAAGGAGACGTACGGTAGTTCTGTCGATGAAGGCGTCTCGTGTCAGATGCCCACTCCCAACAACCCTCTCGGCAATGTTCTCATCACTGATTACACTGACGCACCCAATCGTTTGGAGGCGTGCTATTACCCCACCGTAAAACCATTTGTTCAGGCGTACAGTAGCGACCGTATCCCATATGATGCCGGGCGTTCTCGTACATCTATGCCAAGGTATCTTCGCAATGCTATGGAGCGTCAGTTTGTGTCTAACCCAGTGACCAAAATCCCAGGAGACCAAACAAGCTTCGCGGAATCTCTCTATGGGCGAAAAAATGCTCCCATGTGCAAGAGTGATACACGATTCTGCGACCCCAATGCTCGAGGTGTTCAGCTTGAGGCCTTTTCCGGTCTAGGTTCGAATGGCGACAAGCGTTCTGGCATGTTTGCTAGATAAATATTCTTATATAATAATAAATGGCGTATCAGCTTCAACCTGGACTTTCCATTGTTCAAAACGCGGGTGCTGTTCCTCCCGTAAAAGCGACTGATGAAATTTTTGTATACCCCCAGCCCGGTAGCCTCAACTGTGGCAGTTGCCGACCCAACACTATGTTGTATGGCACAGCCCCTTACATGGCTGGCAAGGGTTCACCAGCACAATACATTGAGACTAGTGATCAACTCCGCCCTCAATCTACTTCCCGGTTTAACAAGCACATCGTTCAAACTTATGAGCGAAACTTGTTTCCCCTCACTAACATGGAATGCAAGGTTCCACTTCGCACGATGCGATATGAGCCCGCGAGTACCCGAGCCGAACTTCAGAACGGTTTGTTTCAGCAAAGGTACATTAATAAAAATGTTAACAAGAAGTAAGAATGGCTGATCCTATATCACTCATGGCTATTGCAGGTCTTGTTTTTACTGGAAGGAACTTGAGTACCAAGTCTCAACCAGAAAAAGTTTCTGTCGAAGACACACCAACATTGAAAAATCCAGAAATAAATGAATCGAATAATTTTCAACCTACTAACGAAGTGCCTCACAAACGGGAGATGGAGAATTTTGGAGACATCACCATGCAACAGCGTAGTGGTGGTCAGGAAATCCTCAACATGAGGAACCGGATGTATGACCATGGTCGCATGAACAACCTTTCCCCTATTGAGAGGCAACTCGTTGGCCCAGGTTTGGGTGTTGACCCCAGTGTACCAGCAGTCGGTGGCTTTCAGCAGACTTTCAGGGTCAACCCAATTAACGTTGGTGAGTACAGGTTGACAACACTTCCAGGGCGTTCCGGTCCTGCTGCCGATGTCACTGGTGGTCGTTCGGCTACTGTTGGTGAGTTGACTCACAACAAGCCCGACACCACTGCTTTCCTCCCCTCGAGGCGTCCTACCATGGCTGGAAGAGCTCAAGGTATGTCTGGTGTAGTTCCCCGCAATGAGCATGAGAAGACAAAGCGTACCACGAACCGTTCGGAGACTGGTCTTCGTAGTGATGGTTTAGGATTCAACGCCGCTAAGCGTTTCATCTCTGCGCAGACGATGTCGCAAGATCCTACTCGATTTAAGAGCGATCGCAACGATGAACAGTACACATACACAAACCGCCCAGCTCCAGGTATTCACAGTTATCATGGTGCTTATACCCAGAGCGCTGCTTCTCAAGTGACTGCCAAGACGAACGAACAGCTCATGAGGTATGGTTTCCGACCCGAAGACCGTAGAGGAAAGCCAAACCGCATGGGTAATGCCGGTCGCATGAATGTTCGTGAATCTGCTCTCAAGCAGGGTGGTGCTCTCACAGCGGTTCGCACGGATACCACACGTGTCGATGGTCGCGTGAATGCCGCTAACGGTGGTTGGAGTCAAAACTATCAGCAGAAACCTTTCCACCAGTTTAACTCGTACAAGGGCAATGCGAATCCCAACACGAGAGATCTTGGTATCGCGAAGAGGCAGCTCCAGAACAACCCCCTCGCGCATGGTCTTTACCAGTAAGATTTTAGATCGTCAGATAAAAACGGTCATTAAAATAGTATCCCCCTATTTTAATGAAGGTACACACCCTTAACATAGATAGTAGTGAAAGAGATACGAGTATCTATACGTACGCCAATAATTATGTCGTAAATTTGGACAATCCTATTTACGATATATCCAACATTAAGCTCGTGTCTGCTCGTATTCCTACTCCTCAGTTGATGACATCAGCCACAAACAAAACATTTAGTGTAGATGGTGTAGATATTACACTAAATGAAACAAACTATTCAAATGGGTACGTGTTAGCTGAAGACTTGGATATAGAACTTGCACCTTCCAATAGTCATATAGACAGTGTCATATTCGACGAGGAAACAGAGTCACTGGTATTTTCAAACACACAAGCAACAGATGATTTCACAATTGAATTTTACGATGGTACGAATGGGTATTTGAGTAATACTTCACCATTAACAACACCACATCAGATTATGGGTTTTAGTTCAAAAAACTTTACGTCTACCAACAATACTCTCCGTTCGGGTGCCATAAATTTGAATGGTCCAAATTCACTCGTTTTGAAACTTACGACTGGTTCAGATGAATTCACACAAACTGTGTACACGTCAACACCTTTCTATACCGGTCATATACTCCTGAATGGCTCTGATTTTATAAACTTCAATGGTGCTGATGATGTATTAGTGCATCACTTCCATTCTGGGAGTCAAAAGATGATAAAGGATGTCAAAGTTGAATTCTTTTACATGAGCCATGGTCGACTCATCCCATACGATTTTAGAAATCAGGACCACATATTGAAATTTGAGATAACAGGTTCTACTGATAAACTTGAGAATTTACCAAAAGTTCCTATAGAAGAACCAAAGAAGGTTGAGAAAGAAGAGCCAATAATAAGTATTCCCGAAGTGGTGAAGAATTCTTATATATGGAGAAAGGAGTATCTCTATATTGCGCTTATTGTTATAGTTGGTCTACTTCTGATATTTTTCATGAAGGGTAAACCAATTAGCGGGTCACCGCGTAGACGGGTTGCGCGGGCTTAGTGACCTTACCGGTAATGCGGGAGATTACAAGGAATACAACCACAGAGAGGAGGGAGGTAAGGACGGCGGTAAGCGCGTACTGAGCACCACCGTTCTTGGGGACCTTTACGATCTGAGTGATGGTCCAGCGAACAAAGTCCATCCACGACATAGCCGCGGCGAACGAGAAACCACCGACAATCGAGTTGAGAGTCTGGGTCTGGAGTTCCTGGGTGACGAGGTTTACGGTCTGGAGAGCAGCGGCCGACATTGTGTTTGTTATACAGTATTGCAAGAAAATTATTCTAGTTTAACTTCTTCCTTCTTGACTATCTTCTTAAACTTTTTAGTTTTGATTGATTTTGTTTTTGAAAACAATGCCTCATCATCTGATGAATCATCACTAGAGCTGGAGTCTAAATTAGAAATATGTAATTTACTCTTGTTCTCCGAGAATGTCCAACCATCAGGCTCTGAGATGCTCATTACTATTAATAGCATTTTTTAACATGTGTTCTGTCGGATTCTGAGGAACCCACGCGTCCCACCTGTCATATGCTTCGTTCATTTGGAGAAATGTTTGATCATTTCCTGAGTATCGCTCGAATATAGGACATTCATCAGCAGAAACAACCTCCATTTCTTCATCAGATTCAGAGTCTTCTTCCTGATAAATATCGGGGAACATCGTTCCCGTCGTTTGACCAACTGTGTACATAGCACAATATTTCATTGCATATTCCATGTCTTCTGGAAGAAGTGTATCTCTTCCACAAGCTTTAGAATATTCAGCTGCGAGTATCACACCCCGTTCAAAAACGGGTAGGAGAATGTTGGTCATACTGGTAATGTATTGTTCTGCCATACCATCACCACCATCACCGAAACCAGTTTGCATGTTCATCTTTAGTATTTCAAATCAAAAATAGTTTTCGCGGTTCCCTCACCTACACGAAGGATATTGTAGTTTGCAGCGTATACACGAATTTGTCTTGCATAATCTACACACGGTGTCAGACTTAGGTCTAAGAATTGTTCTTTTACGAGACTGAAATTGACCTGTCCAGTTGGGTACCATTCTTCTGGCTGTAATGCAAAACTATAAGAGTAGAAGCGTCTAATGAGCTGTGTCTTTGAATGATGTATAGCCGCCTGGACCGCCTTGAGGAATACCATGTTCCCTGTGTCCTCTGTAATAATTTCCTGTCCATCGAGGGTAAGTTTGAGGTGGTCTAGGTTTTCGTACAGGATGTACTTGTTCCCTGTTTCTTCAAGTGTATTGTCATAATCGAAAAGGGTGACGAAGTTCCCTTCTGAGACACCATCTCCTGCTGTCCCCTGTCTTTGAACAACGAAATACAACTCTTTCACTGGGTTTACAAAATCGAGTTTGAACTTTCCAGTATTGACACCGACACCAATATCAAAAACATTTTCCTGGATTTGTGTGATGAGATAGTCTCGTTTTGTCTTTCGAATCTTGATCCTTTCTTCACAATCCAAGTACACAACTTCTGTGCAAAGCTGAAAATCCTTGATGTTTAAAGTCTCTCCTGTAATGTCTCCATATTCTCCATTGATTTTGATCACCATGTCCTGTGCTTTTCTCAAATTGAATTCAACTTCAACTTCTTGGAGATCTATAGCGCATAGTGGTATAGCAAGTTCTGGATTGTTGTAAAAGTAAAAAGGTAAATCCACAAAAAAGCTTACATCTTCTGTATTTCCTAGTGCATTGCGAGCAACAATAAGTGGATTCGAAACACGTCTAAATGCTGTCCTCTCAGGGAATTTACCGATGAGTTCTTCGAGTGCATCTTGCTTCGTTTGTGTGACGAAATGTTCGGAATATATTTGAAGATAATCACTCGTTAAACGTTGAACAACTTTACCACCGATGATGAGGTCTACATAATCGATGAGAGCGTGTCCAGCTGATTCTATATAACAGACTGAGGGTGTGGTAATAGAAGGAAGTGTGACTTTCAAACTCAATGTTTTCAATAAATCACCCTGATTTTGGGGGATTTTAAACCTAACCTTTTTTCCAAAATTAGCTTCATTTTCTGGGTCTAGATCAACATATTGGTTTGAAAAGTTTGAATGCCTTTTAAATGTTTCTATGAAATGACTATAGTCTGGGTCCAACGTAAAGAACTTCTCTTGAGGCCCTGAAGACGTCAACTGAAGTTCACCAGCCATTACTATTATATCCACCTAAAATTTTAAACCAGCTAATCCACTATCTATTCTCAATACATTGTAGTTTATTGCGTATACACGAGTGTTGTTATCACTATCTGCGTATTTGGGGTCGATGGTTATCTTAAACAACTTATGAGCTATGCGACTCATATTTACCTGTCCGGTAGGGTAAGGCATTTCGGGCTGAAGAGAGAAGGAGTACATACCAAACTCTGCTGGTCCAAACTTGAAAGCACTTCCAAATGGGGCACCAGGTGTAATGACACCAGAGTATGGTGAATTTACATGGTGTTTTAATGGTTGTTCGTATACCAGGAACTTGTTATTTCTATTGAAGACGACTTCATTATTGAAACGAAGTTCTGCATTCGTTATCGTATTGTATTCATTTGGGTAATTGTTTTGGAAAGAAACATCAGACTGTGATACAAACATGAGTTCTTTGACTGGATGTTTAAAGTTGAGCATAACTGATTTTGTAGTATCACCCGCCTTCATTTTGAATTTAGACATCTGAACCTGTGTGATGACGTAATCTAACGGTCTAGACATCAGGAAGTTAGTTTCGTCTGGTGTGACGTATATAAACTCTGTATCCAATGAAAACTTCTTGATAGCGGCTGTATCACCTGGTTCAGCACCACCAAATGTCAGTTCTGATAAGGGTCTTGTCTTGATTCGTACTTCCACAACCTGTTTCGTCAGGGCACAGGTTGGTATAGCTAGGGATGAATTCCTATAAAAGTAGAAGGGCAAGTCTATGAAATAGGTGTACTCTGTACCAGAAGCATAACTCAATATATTACCATGCCCATTTAGGAAGTATAGTGTCTGATCTATATCATCACTCGTGTTGTAGAGCTGCTGATGCATGTAAATGTATTCGCCTGTAATACGTTCAATAGGTTGTCCTCCGATGAGAAGTTCAGCATGTTCAATAAGATGGGTTATAACAGAGGGACACCAAATCGTGTTATTCACACCACCACTATCAGGTGTTGGATCTTGAAGTGTGATCTTCAGTGTTAAGTTTTTAACCAAATCACCTTTATCACCGGGTATTCTACACGTGATGCTCTTATCAAAGTCTATGGTTCCATCAAATTGACTTTCTATGTAGTCAAACGCAAACTTTGAATGTCTCTTAAAATTCGTCAGGAAGTAAGAAAACTGT
>VMHT01102817.1_pt1 | contig 13894 bp, 19 predicted proteins | sample 4693611 | NCBI WGS metagenome assembly VMHT01 (sample SAMN12280063, study PRJNA550983) | marine metagenome | isolation source: seawater sampled from same location over 5 years 0.02-0.2 micron viral filtrate | place: USA: collected off the coast of southern California halfway between the port... ... | reverse complement strand
GTCATAATCAGGATAAGAAATTTATCACGAAAAGTTATCAAATGGATGTGATAAGATGCTCAAATGGGTTCCCGTGCAGATAATTCTGTAGATTCCTGATAATTTTGTGAATGCTTTTTACTTTTTATTTTTTTTTATTTGGTTTTTTATATTTTTTTGTTTTTTTTTTTTTTTATTTTTTTTTGTGATTTCATTTTCCATTTTTTTATATGTTCGTAAATTACTATACAATTATACAATTCAATATACCATTTTATTTAATAATAAATATATATAAAAAATGTATATAGAGAAAAAGTATACAAATAAATTATATATGGATAATAATGAATTCTGTAATATTGATGGTCATTCTCTTTACGAAGTAAATGTGTTTGGTGATGTAAGAAAAAAGTCAAACAAAAAAATACAAACAATCATAGATGGTAAAGTAAGACTAATCAAAGATGAAACTAATAAAAGAACTTTACGTTCTGTAAATACAATTGTAAAAGATGCATTTTATCCTGATTTGGAGGGAAAAAGAGAAGCATTAACTTTTATTGAAGGTATTGGCTACCGTCCTAAAACTAACTTAAATAATGATGAAACTTTGTTACAAAATCTGTTAGTTGGTAATTGTGATTACAAAATTAAAGCACGAAAAAACTACAATAATGAAATAACATTTGTTTTTCAAGGAAAAATGAATTATGATATTGATGTGCTTTGTCTCATTGTTAATGAGAAAAAAGATACAATCCAATTATATCAATCAGATGTTGCTGCTGAGCAAGAAGCATGTGAAATGGATGGTGATGAGTTATACTACTTATCTGTAAACTGTCGTCGTCCAAAAGGTGTTGAAGGTGATGGATTATTGGAACATATTTTAATGGCGAAATATTATTACATAAAAGCAAAAGTTAAAGAAGATGATATTTCATGTGATCTAGAAAAGTTAAAACAAAAATATCTTTCTTATGATTTTGAAGAAAGGTATGATTTGTATGATGCAGTTTTATTAAGACATAAAAATCCAAACAATGATTATGAAATACAACAAAATGAAAATCGTGTTGTAAAACAAAAAAAATCTTTTCCTGAGGAAAAGGTATTTACAGAAGAAGAACTAGAACAAATAGAAAAAGAAAGGGCAGAAGAAAAAAATATTAAATGGTTGCGTGAAACAAATAAACCTGATTTAGATTTAATGAGAAGACAGAGAGAAACAGAAAAAGTTGAAAAACAAATGAGGTCATTAGAAGGTGAAACAGCAAGAAGAATTAAAAGATATAATCAAGTTTTTGGAACAAACTTTGGAGACTTAGAAACAATGTCTTCGGTGTTCAAACAAGAAGTCAAAAGAAATAGACAAAGGAAAGAACAAGCAAGAAGACAAGAAGAAAAAAAAGAAGATAAAAGAAAAAAACTACAACAACAATTAAGAGATTTATAATTATTTACCTATTTTTTTCATTGTTATATCGTGTGCTTGTTGAAAACAATATCCCTCTTTCATTAATTTCCTCATCATTGTCATGTGTTTTGCAGTGTGGTGTTCCTTGTGTTCTTTCATTAATTCTTTTTGACCTTTTGTTAATTCTTTTCTTGGTTTACCAACAGGTTTCGGCATTTTTTTTTCTTTTGGTTTGCTTTTAAGTTTTTTAGGTTTTTGTGTCTCAAATATTTCACTCTGCTTTTTTTTCTTCGGTGGCTTTTTATTTAATACTTTATTAACCGCATCTTGGACATCTTTCATAGAGTTCATATAATATTACCTAATATTTTTTTTCTCATTTCAATTAATTGTTTTTTAAATAATATTACACCATCTTCGTGTGTGTAAGAGTGTAAATGTGTTTTTCTACCTCTATTACATATTTGATGTCCACAGACACATCCGAATTTTATTCGGTTCATTCTACATATTCTTTCACGGTTTTTCGTATAATATTCTTTCATATCAGCATTTATTTTTTTTCTAAATTTTTCATTTCTTTTTGTCCATTTCTTTTTTGCCTCATCGTGATGTAGATAAGTTCTAACAATAGAGTTTTTATTATATCTTGCACGGTTTTCCTTATAATATTCATCACGTGTTCTTAATGGTTTATTATAATTCATATATGGTTTTAATGTGTCATATATGTCTCTTTCAACTAAACACGCTTCATCGTATGTTAGATTGCTTCTTATTGTAAACATTTCAAACTTGTCCCAGCCCCCAAAATCACGAATACATTTATATAAATGCAAATCTGTTTTTTCATTATTGGCAGTTTTATTTGCGTGGCATTTATGGTGAGCGTGTCTCTTGTAAAAATCCATGGTTCTACCCACGTATAGTGCCGTACAATTAACATCTTTGGATCTAATAATATAAACAGAATGTTTTTTATCCATATACATATTGTGAATATTTAGCAAATTGATTTTAAACTAAATGTATAATTGTATATAAAAATGGAACAAAACAAAACAGACAAGGAAAAGATTGAGACACTTGAATTTCAAGTAAGGAAACTGAAACTTATACTTTATGAATTGAAAACTAACTTTGAAACATATCAGATGGCTACTGAACGTAAAATAATTGAGATGGAAACAAGATATAATAATGAAATTAATGATTTGCATTATCAGATGAATAATTAATTATCTTCCTCATCTGTTGTATCACCTACAAAACTTATTTCTTCTCTGGAAAGTCCTGGATGTTTTTTTAGTCTGTCTCGAACTATTTCTAATTCAACTATTCTCTTTATTAAATCAGCTAATTGTGATTTTAATTCATTGATTGCTTCATCCATTTTTTAATATTACCATAGAAGTTTATTGGCAAAAAAACCTGGAGATTGTTTTTCTATTCCTCCCTTTCTTCTTTTAAGATCTTTTGCGTGTCTGATGCGGTAGAGTCTTCTTCGTTCGTTTGCTTTTTTCCTACCATCCTCTGCCAAGTAGATTGTATAGTCTTTATAACCCATTGCACCCACAGATGCCAACTTTTTACCATTATAAAATACATCAATCTTTTTATTTTTATTTTTGCTTGGAAAAACATCAACTCCTAGTTTTTTTGCTTGTGCTTTCGTGTGATTAGATATTTTGTATGATGACATATACTATATCTTGATATATTCTAATTGTTGTTTTGTCGTGTGTGCCATTTCATGTGCTACTTTTTCTCTTAATTTTTGTTTTTCAATCTCTTCAACACCAATAATTTCACTGGTGTAAACGTGGCGTAAAATATTGACGGAAACATTTTCATTTCCTGATGGAGAGAAAGCAGTTTTGATAAGTTTACCTAATCCATTTGATGAAAGTGCATCACCTTTGCTATTAAGCAAGAAGGGTTTTTCATTTAATTCACCGCCTCTTGCTTTTATCCAATTATTAATAATTAAGTTTAGTTTCTTGTCAACTTTTATTTCTTGTTTTCCAACTTTTTTGACAGTCTTGAATTGATTGAAAATAAAGTATTTATTAGTTTTTGATAATACAAGTAAAAAGTTTCGTTTTCCATCATTTAATTCTCGGCGGTTAATAATATACATTGGAGCATATTCAAGTCTTCGTGGACAATGATAATAATAAAGTCCAATGATAACCAAATATTGCAAATATTTCATGCCTTTGCTTGATGGTTTTTCATAATCAAAACCAATACTTTTTAATTCTCTTTTATAATAATTCATCAGTTTTAATTGCTGTTCTCGTGTGATCCAGCCATCTTCTTGTTTTTGACTTTTAGAATGAGACTCCATTTCTTTTTGATAATCAGAAGTTAATTCTTCTAATCTTTTTTTATAATTTTCATATAATTCTTTCCAGTCATTCCATTTTTCTGTTTTATCGTAGATACTGAGTGCAACCAATACAGACGTGAGATAGTTTCTTTGAGTTGGAGTTTTAAATTTTGAGAAAGATGAAGAGACAAGTTCAATATTATTTAAAAAGTCTAAATTCTCAATTTCGTTTCCACTATTCATTTTTTTTAGATTAGCCAAGTATGTTTTCATTGTGGATTCGGTGATGTTAGGTCGGTGCAATTGAATCTCTTCACGGAGATTGAACATTATATAGTATATAGTTTTATTTTATTTTTAAGTTCTTTATACTTTTATTCTATTATTTAAAGATTTGTCTCTTTGATATATTATTAATGCAAACTATTTCTTGTGTATACTGTATCAAACATAAACTAGATGATGATTGGAATGATATCTACATAGGTTCAACGTGTAATATAAGTCAGCGTGTTAAACAACATAAATATGATTGTAATACTGATGATAGACATCATTATAATCGTAAAGTTTATAAATATATTCGTGAAAATGGCGGATGGCAAAATTTTGAGGTATTAATATTGGAAGAGTGTCCTATTGAAATGCTTATCGTATTAGAGCAGAGTTATATAGATGTTTTAAAACCAACCCTCAATCATTGGAATGCTATAAAAATAAACTAGCAATATATATGGTGGTAAATTATCTCGACAGGCATTTACCGGTGGAAATAACGGATATGATATACAAGATGTTTCATCAATCTTGTATGAGAGATATTTGCAATACAATAAACCATAAGATTGTATTCGTTTGTGTCTTAGATGAAGAGACAAAAGAACCAAAAAAAATGTCATTTTTAATATGTGAAAAACAGAATTATTATTATTTACTTGGTGACGAAATAGTTTTAGGTTCTTAGTTTAAACGTTTTTTTATTAAATACTTAATGGACAATCCAGAAAATATAGTTAAGAATGATAGTTATCGTAATTATTTTTTACAGTATTATCGTGATAATCCAGATAAGTTTCAGGATTATAAGGATAATACAGCAAAAATAGATTGTGAAGTGTGTGGAAAAACTTACAGAATAGATTATTATCATAGGTATCATGAAAAATGTGAGATGCATAAACGGAATTTGATTAAACATAAACGGAAATAATTAAACTTACATATCTGTAAAGTCGTCAAATGAGATTTTATTAATAGCATCTACGAGTTGTTTAACTGATATAACCTTTTCTTTTTTTGCTAATTTTTTAGTCTGTCTAATTATAAAAGAATACGCCCTTGAACCCGCTCTATCTAATTGTTTTTCTTCGCTTCCTTTTCCATCAATAAATCTCTCAACTAAATCAAAATAGAAATCCTTGTATTTACTTTTATCAAAAGCATCACTATCTTCTACTTCTTTCATCGTTAATTTCTTTGCCTTTGGTTTTGTTTCCTTTTTAGCTGGTTTTTTTGGTTCTTCTTTTTTTGGAAGTAAGAATATTTTCTTTTTTTTCTTTTTTTTTGGTTCTTCCTTTGTCTCTTCACCCTTCTTCTTAATGTGTGAAAATCTTTCTTTGTTCTTCATCATTAACTCAACAAGTTCTCCTTTTTTGAGTTTGGAATAACCTTTAATGTTTGTTTTTGATATCTCTTTTTTAAGAGTAGTTGCTGGATGTGAATTCAATATTTCTTTTGTCAACATATCTTACATTCTATTCAGATAAAGTATTTCAATTTCTTACTTAAACTTTATGGTTTTTATCACTTATTGAGAATTCTTTTTTCTCAGCAACTAATTGTTGGTTTTTAATACTCATTAATAATCTTTCTTTTTTATACTGTGCTGTTTCAATTGTTTGCTGACATATCATTTCAGTCATGTTTTTTTTATAATTCCAAAAAGATTTTATTGCCCATTTAACCGCCATTATTTTATCAGGGTCAGACAGTTTTTTGCATAATAATTCAAGTCTTTCAATCATTATTTTTTCTTCAACAGAAGGTTTAATATCAAAATCCTTCACCATATATATTGGTAAAAAGTTATTATTAATAATATGTTTAGTTAATATATTATGGCACAGAATCTTATAACCAAGAATGTTGTAGTTGAATTAAGAGAAAAAAATTCAAATCAAAAAACCTATGGTAGTGGAGCTATATTAGCGGATGGTTCATCTCCAAATGGTGATTATACGGTGTCTCTTCCACGAGAAGTGGACTTAGAAGAAGGAGACGTTGTTAGTGTTTCATCAGTGTTTCTTGACGATGATGGTGAAAATGATAATGCTATTGTTCTTGCAGAAGATACACCAATAACAATGTCAGGATATATATATCATCAAGATAATAATACATCACAGACAGAAGATAACACAACATCCGCTGGACGAGTAGGTGGACAAACACTTGGAGATGCTAGAACATATCATCCAGCATTTCAACAAGCAGATGCAGCACAGAGAGTTCATCCTGATGGTCAATTATATTTTTTATCATCAATTGATGATGCTGTTGCGAATGGACAATCATGTAATCAATTCTCAGTTCAAATAAATATGCTTTTAAATAGGGGTAGTCCAGTTCCAGTATTTTTTAAATATGTAAATTCTGCTGGACAAACAATAAAAAAAGTTGTTGCTTGGGATTATGAAACAATTAATAAAATACAATCAGCACAAGGTGTATTAATAGTAAGTAATGAATTGATGAGAAAAGCAAATACAACATCAGCAGATTCATTTTCTTTTCCTTTTGATTTTCAGCAAGGAACTTTACAGTTTGATGTGACGGAACAAAGTGCAAAAGATATGGCACGAGGCGGTGTTTTATATCCTGCTGGACTTACAATAGATTCAGACCCTCAAGCTGCTGGACATAAATGTTCTCTTATTCAAAAAAGCGTTTCATTTACACTTAAGGCTGGTTCATATAAGCCAGAGCATATTTCTCAATTGGTGACAGATCAAATTGTAAGATTATCATCAACTGGATTTATCACTGGACAATCACCTCAAAGATTTACGAATAATGAATTTTTTACAACATCCCTTGACTTAAAGGAAATAGGTGATAAGGCGGATGGAACACGTAATGGAACTATACCATTTTTTATCAGAGCAGATGGAGCAAGGGCACTTCAGTTTTCTGATACTGACATTGGTGGTGGAGTAAGAAGAAACTACTGGTGTGGAGCATCTAATTTTGGTTTATCTTATGATGGAATTAGATTTGGATTTACCAATCTTCATAATTCCATTTATCATAGAAATACTCCAGTTATTCTTGGAACACAAGTAGGAAATAGAGCATCAACCAATTCTCAATATTTAGCCAATAAGGTTGGTGGAATATGTTTTAGTCAATTAGAACCTGCTGACTTTTGGTTTACGAAATTAGGTTTTAGAAGAGACATGTTGGTTCATCCAAAAAAAGTGACGTGTGCTTGGGTTTTACCAGGTGGACATCCTGGAGCAACTCAAAATCCAGTTGGAAACGTAGCGTTTACCGCAGCAGCGGATGTTGACGATTTTGATAATAGAATTATTGAGGGTGTTCACGCAACTGGAGATTTAAATGATGTAGATGCTTTAGTTGTCAAGAATGATGAAGCTGATGCTGCTAGAGGAAATGGTGCTTACGATATTCCTGGTAATGATGGATTAAAAGGAGTAAACACAACCGTGATGCACACTGTAAGTATATTGGCTGGAGAACTTAATCAGATTGAAAGTGGACGTGCTTATTATCAAGTTGAGATTGACATGAATATTCCAAGTGAAAAATTAGGAAGTAATGAATTCAATAATAAAGTTCAAGCAATTGTTGGAAGATATTATTCATCAGAGAATGGAACACAGTCCATGGGCGGAGAAGGAGCGATTGTTTATACTCATAAAGGATCACCAATCAAACTTAATCAGTTTAGAGTGAGAATATTAGATCCTGATGGAACTTTGGCAAGTCTTGGAGATGACAATACGGTATTTTTACAGATAACAAAGGCAAAATAATATATTAATTAATAATATATGCCAAGATTTTTAAATAGACAACAAGCAGTTTTGACTGATTCTCAACATTATACAACTAAGATTAGCCAAGAACAATTGACAGAGGCAGAAACATCTAACACTAAGTTAGACACTGCTAACACCAATTTGGTTGCTTTAAAAACACAGCAAGATGGTGTAATTGGTGCTATAAATAATACAACTATAGGAGATGGAACTCTTGGACAAAGAACTTATGTTTATGCACACGATGTCTCTAATGGACAAGCAAAAGCATTAAAGTGTGATGCTGCTGGAAGATTAGAATGTTCTGTTGACGCACTCGAAGTCACCGCTGAGACGATTAATCTCAATACTGATACGATGGAAGCAAAACTTCAAGCAATATCAGATGGACAAACTCAAAACGGAAATGGAACTGGTAATAAACCTGGTGTCATTCTTGACGCTATTAATACGAATACTATCACTGGTAATTCAAAGTTAGATACAATAATAACTAATACTGCAGCAGCATCATCAGCTGGAACAGCAACAGAAGCAAAACAGGATACTCAAATAACTCATCTTTCAGAGATTGAGGGTGCTGTTGAGGCGGTAGAATTAACGGTAGGAACGAATACAGCAACCGCACCAACACGTTCACTTCAGATAGGTGGTAAGTATGTGGATGGAACATTTAGAGATATTAAAGTTGATAATATCGGTAAAGTGATTGTGGATTCACCGTCGGGATCTGATATTAATTTAAATCTCGTAGCAATTTCAAATGGGCAGACACAAGATGGTGCTGGTGGCGGAAATAAACCTGGTGTCATGCTTGACGCAGTAAACACCAATATAATTTCATTAAATAATAAATTCGTTGGAGGACAAACTACATCTGGTATGGCAACAGCGGCAAACCAGCAAGTAGTAGATTTAACACTACAAGGTATAGATACTATAGTCGGAAATATGGAAAACGCTCAAACACAAGACGGTGCTGGTGGCGGAAATAAACTCGGTGTAATGATTGATGCTATAAATACTAATACTATAACTGGTAATGGTAAATTAGATACATTAGAAACATCTAATCAATTAATTAATACAACTACTTCTTCTCGTTTAGCTACTGTTAATACTTCTGTTCTCGCCGTGGCTTCCGCTCAAACGCAAGACGGAGCAGGTGGTGGTAATAAGCCTGGTGTAATGCTTGATGCCATAAATACAAATACTATTACTGGAAATGGTAAATTAGACACTCTAATCACAAGCAACGCAGCTTTAACAATTGCTAATCATGCAGATTTAGTAGCATTAGAAGCGAGTTTAACTGCAATGGAAGGTAAGCAAGATACGATTATTACTCATTTAAGCGAAATAGAAGGTGCTGCTGAAACTATTGAAACTGCTTATGGTTTAAGTAAATGTAATATAAATATAAGTAGTGATGCTGTTGGACTGGCAACACAAACAACACTTGCTGCTGCTGAAGCACACTTAGGAAATATTGACACTGGTGTTGATGTTCTTGAAGCGTGTGTTGGCTCTAATAAAGTAAATGTTAATATTGCTTCCAATGCTGTTGACTTTGCTACGCAGACAACACTTGCTGCTGCTGAAGCACACTTAGGAAATATTGACACTGGTGTTGATGTTCTTGAAGCGTGTGTTGGATCTAATAAAGTAAATGTTAATATTGCTTCCAATGCTGTTGACTTTGCTACGCAGACAACACTTGCTGCTGCTGAAGCACACTTAGGAAATATTGACACTGGAGTTGATGTTCTTGAAGCGTGTGTGGGTTCAAACAAAGTGAATGTGAATATTGCTTCCAATGCTGTTGACTTTGCTACGCAGACAACATTAGCTGCTGCTGAAGCACACCTTGGTAATATTGAAACGGCGGTTCAATTAATTGATGACGTAGTTAAAGCGGAAGATAGTGCACACAGTAATGCTGATAAAGGTATTGCTTGTTTGGCTGTGAGAAAAGATACTCAAACTCAATTAGCTGGTTCAGATGCTGATTATGGAATGCTCCAAACTAACGCAACTGGTGCTTTAAGAGTTCATAATAATAAAGTATATTCATCAGAAACATCTATCGTAAGCGGACAAGCGGTAAGTGGAAGTGGAACTCACACAACATCAGCAATAACGAATGACGCTAATATAACAGAATATCTTGTGGAACATGCTTTTAGTGGAAGTGATGTGTCTTATGAAATATTAGAAGGTTTAACCAATAGCGGATTATTTGTAAACGCACAAGGAACTTCTTACAATTCCGCTGGGTCTCCAACATCAGCACTATCTATGATAAACGTAATTGAAATTAAAAGTCCTTTCTTTAAGGTTAAGATTACGAATGGTAGTGGTTCATCAAGAGATGCCACAATGAGTTTCGTTGCTAAAACAACTGCTTAAACATCAGTTATATTACTTGCTTTAGTTAATTCAAACTTACCCTTTCTTGATTTCGTTAATTCATATTTATTTCCTTGGTGGTCAACAATAAACTGGTCTGGAATTCCATCACCATCAGTGTCATTTAAAGAACATTTAGAACCACAGCAAACGAATACTTTGCATTTTATTTTTTTAAGGATATTTTTCAGTCCCATTTATATATAAATATATATATATTATGAATCAAAATAAGTTAATAAGATTAACAACAGAAGATACTAATTGTATTTTTGACGCACAGTTTAACGAAGAAGTTTTAATAGCACCTAATACTGAAATAGCGTTAAAGTCTGCTTCACTTGCCTTCACATCAACAATCCAAGCTGTTCCACGAGGAGAAAATAGTTTATCAGTTTTTCATGATGCTAACGAGAGAAGAATAAACTTAACTCCTGGAGTATATAGTCCAAAAAATACTGATACCATTTTAAAAGAAATTTACACTAAGTTAAATGGAACAATGACGCTTGGCCAAGAAATAAAAGAACACGGTTTAGAATATTTGGTAGGAATAAATGATAATCAGAGAGTAGAAGTAAGAAACTTGAGAGCACATCCAATAAGTATAACTGGAGAAGATTATTATGCTTATGGATTAGGACAAGGTAGAATGTGGAATGTTAATGGAACAGAAGTGTCTGCAGAAACTGGAGTTGGACAAAATGATGGAGTATTGATAAGGAAAGCAACAGCAGGACTTACCGCTACTCCAGATTATAAAGCAACAGCAACACCAGATTTTCCATTTGGTGCTGGATTAGCAACGTGGAGAAGCACTGTTTCAAGATTAAGACCACCTCTTGGCGGTGGAACAATATCTGGGTTTGAGATTGGTTTCATAGAAATGACGGATGCTACAAAGATAGATGATGGAACTTTAACATCTGCTGATGTTTTATGTAGTATGAGAGTGGAAGCAAGTCTAGCTGGTGGTCTTGGCACAATTCATTTTAAGTCATCAAAAACTGGTGCTTATGTTAATACTGGAATTAATTTTGCTAATGTAGCGAGTGCAGCAGCAGCAGCAACTAATGATACAATTGAATGGATTAGCGGAAAAGATCTTGATGGTGTTCATAAACTTATGTGTAATATTCATAAGAATGGTGTAGCGACAGTAAATATAGGTAAAGTAGACAGAGTTGGAAGTTTCTCACCAGATAAACCTATTTTAGGATTTTATTCACTTTATGCTGGAACAACTTTTAACGATATTACTTTTACTAATTATACTCCTTCATTTTTCTTGGATCCTACACCTAGTAAACACCTAGATGCTATAAGACGAAAACAATTAGATACACCATCAACATCGGTTGGAAGCACATTAGGAACATTAGTAGCATTTGATTATGTTAATCCAATGAGATACAGAATGGTATCTGATAGTAAATCTATTAAGGAAGGTATCATGGGTTTCCCTGCTGCATTAGTCACTAATGTTCCTGATAATAATACATTTTATGATATAGAAGATATGGATTTAACATTTTCCACTACTGCAATGCTTCCAGATCAAATAATTATAGAATATCCATCTGGAGGATTGCTTCAGTTTACAGTAGGTGTCATATCTCCACAATTAGCATTTCAATCATTTGGTTCTCAAAATTATCTTGTTGAATTATTGAATCTTCCACTTAATAGTTATGATAGTTTTACATCAAAGCGTGGACGTTCAAATATATTAGCAGTTATTCCCCAGAATGAATTTAATTTTGGAAACTTGGATACTGTTCTAATGTATGAGCCATCAGAGATGACATATATATCATTAACGAATAATAGTGAATTATCATTAAGAAATATTAGAGCAAGAATTGTTTTTCCAGATTATTCTAGTATTGATACATTTGGATTATCATCGCTTGTTTTGCATTTGAGACCAACAAAATAAATATAGATATAATGTAATGGATAAAAAGATACCTAAGCAATATGTTCCAGATTCGTTGTCAAAAGGAGACAAAGAAAAACAAAAAAAATCAATAATAGAAAAAAAGAAAAGACCAAAAGTGGATTTTAAAAGTAAACCATCATCTCACGTTGAAAGGTTCAAAAAAAAGTATGGAAAGAATATGGATAATAAAAAGTTTATTAATGATAATATTATAACTTATGCTGGACAAAAGAAAATAATTGATAAAGGAATGGCAGCATATTATTCAAGTGGATCACGTCCTAACCAAACTCCAGCATCTTGGAGTAAAGCAAGATTGGCGTCAGTGATAATGTTCGGTTCTGCTTTCAAGGTTGATAGAGAGATTGCTGAGAAGCACGGAAGAAGTGAATGGTTGGCGTCAATGCCAAAAAGATTAAAAAAAAAATAATATATATGAGGAAGCCAAGGAAGAGAAGAACTCATGAATTAGATGAGCATATCAAATTAATAATGATGTATTTTGAATATAGGAATGTGCAAAAGTTTGGATATATGAATTATAGTTATTTTAGAAGTCTTATACGTTATGTATTGGATTATCCAGATAAAAAAACAGTAAGAAGAATATTTGATATTTTAAGATATCGGCACTATTTCAGTATATATAATTATGGAAGGACTGGAAATAGGAAAAAGTATTTTTGGAATCCTCAGCAATTAAAACATGAAATGCACTTGATGAGTTATCAGGTGACATATCTGTGAGTTATATAATTAATAATTTTATCAAATTATTGATTATGTATATACAGGGTGATATTCATGAAGTAATAAAAACAATCGAGACGGATAGTATAGATTTTATTTATACAGATCCACCATTTGGAACAACAAAGGCGGAATGGGATAATGGTTTGGATTGGAAAAGTTTATTTCCTGAAATGTGGAGAGTATTAAAAAAAGATGGAATTATTTGTCTCTATGGTAGTATTCCATTTACTTATGAGTTATTGAGATATGAGAAACCTAGATATAACTATTCGTGGCATAAGAATAATTCAACAGGATTTTTGTGTGCTAAATATCAGCCATTAAGAAACATTGAAGAAATATTTATTTATTATAAAAAACGTGGAACATATAATCCTCAGATGGATGGTGATAAGGAATATAAAAAAAGATGTGTCAAGTATGGATCAAAAGAGAATAAGTATTGGAATATAGAAAATCATGAATATGAGATGAAAGATGGAAAAAGAATAAACGAGAAGAAGGAGGGTGGTCATACGGGAAAATATCCAACAACCTATAGGAATTGGAATATAAGAAAAGATAAAACAGGAATAACAAGAACAGATGAGCAAATAGATTATTTTATAAAAACATATTCCAATGAGGGTGATACAGTTTTGGATATGACGTGTCATAATAGATATGTTGGAGATAGATGCAAAGTATTGAATAGGAAGTATATAGGTATAGACATACAGAAGTTTCCAGAGAATGAAAAGGGTATATAGATGAGACAAACGGTACAAATGAAAAAAAATAAAAATATTCAAAAGTATATTTTTTGTTTTTGTGTTTTAATAATTTTTATTTATTTTAATTTGTCTCTTTGAATATTTTGAGATAGTGATTAAGATTACAAAAGTTGTTTAGTTGTTTACAATTGAGAAGAAAAGTAGGGAATGAAACCAAGGGATTTTTTCTCATCGGGGATATTCGCTGTGTTTTGTAGCATATTTATATAAATAATTATTATTTAT
>VMHT01052080.1_pt1 | contig 13896 bp, 14 predicted proteins | sample 4693611 | NCBI WGS metagenome assembly VMHT01 (sample SAMN12280063, study PRJNA550983) | marine metagenome | isolation source: seawater sampled from same location over 5 years 0.02-0.2 micron viral filtrate | place: USA: collected off the coast of southern California halfway between the port... ... | reverse complement strand
TTTGCAAGGAAGTCATGTATGAAGAAGAATAAACTTCTTTTAAGCTAGGTATAAACTTTTTTACCTCTTCATATCTTTCATCAGATAAAAGTATTTCTCTTGGGACCATCATACCATCTATCATTCCTATATTTTCACATACAATACCTGCAGCATTTAAAAAGTTTTTCAAAGTTTCATTTCTAAAATCTGTCATTATTAATATAGTAATACAAAAATCTTCTTATATCTCTTTTTTAAAAAATTGATTTACTTTTTTTTCAAAAAAGTGTCAGTAAAAATAAAAGAATGGCTTCGCTTGCAGATAACAAAAGTGCTATTCAAAAAAACCAGTTTGGCTTGTTTACTCAGCCTAACAGCGATAATGTAATACTCATGCAGAAAGGTTTAATAGGACAAACAGATGAAAACATTGCACGAATTTTCAACTGGAGTGCAGAAAGATATAAAATAGAGCTAGAAAATCTAGTTTACCGGCATATAAAATGCAATTTTACTAATAAATCTACTCTTTGTATGCAACTACGAATTGAAGAAAATAAATTAAATGAAATGTTAAAAAATGCTGAAATGCGTGAATTAAATATCAAACAAGTACCACAGGATGTAAGTCTTTTAAAAGCTCAAGTGGCAGCAATGCAATGTAGAATGCAGCAGCTCGAGCAAATGGTAGCAGGAAATAATAATTTTAACCATTTTGGTCAAACGAGTTCATCCACCATACCTTCTGCGCCTCCTTTTAATCAAAGACATAATCCATTTAACTCAAGTGTTCCAGCTACTCCACCTAACCATTTTCAACCACACATTACACACCCAAATACTTTCAATCAACTCTATGGAAATCCTATGAGTCCGAATACATTTACACAAAAAAATTGTCATGATATTAGTGGCGAATGGACGCATTAATTATACTCTTCAAGATTTGGTATAGAGTACTCAGAATCATTTAATTCCCAAGTGCCAATTATTCGAGGTTGCTTAGAGTTTGATATAATATCTTCAGGTAAGTAAACATTTTTTGCTGCATCAATATAATAATTTATACCTTTAATTTCTTGAACCCAAACTTCTACTTTTTTTACTTGTTTTGTTGATTCATTGCTATCATCAACTATGCCATGAGGCGTTCCTTTTATATGTGTTCCGCAGAAACATGCCCCATCTTTTTTTCTTCTAGTGCACTGTTCGCCATTAGCTCTTTTTGCCATACATCTTTCAAATTGAGGAACCGTATTTTTTACGCGCTTCCTTTTTTGAAAGTCTTCTTTTGTAATAGATAAATTAGGATAATCATAAACATATGTTAATAGTTCGCCTACTTTATCAGTATGCAAACCTACCAAGTTTTTTATAACCCATTCTTTGATATCATTTTTAAATGATAACTGATGAGATTCTAGCTTTTTAGATAAACGTCGTTCCATTGTAACTGTGTATTTAACTTAATTTACAATATTATATTTAGTTCAATTTTGTAAATTAAACAGCTAAAACACTTAAAGAAGACTCACACCAGAGTTCACTTAACGAGTAAAGTAATATTTTCTTCTACTGTTGATAGTTTAGATGCTTTTAAATTATGTGAAATATTTGAAACGTCAATAACATCTTCTTCGTTTTCACCTTCATCCGCGCTAGTACTACTATCTGTACTTCCAGCGGCAGTTAAAAGTTTATTCAAAACATTTTGTTTTGATACAGCTAATTTTTCATATTTTACATAACTTTTAATTTTATGGTCATCTTCTTCCCTCATAAAATTATGCTGTGGGGATGGAGTCGGAGATTCAAACTTTTTCAATTTCTCAATATCAGTTGAACCAGATTGATTAAATTGTTTTATCATTATATCTTCGTTTACAATTCCCATATGCAATTTTGATTTTAGAAGCAATCTAGTAAAATATTTTACGTGATGTTCATTAAAAACTTCAAGATATCTATAATACATATCTATTTTTGCTTTCAACATTAAATTATTAAACATTTCTGTATAAACCAAATTATCTATATTAAGACCTAGGTCAGATTGATGTCTCTCTTGACGCAAATCTGCTTCTCTAGCTGTATATATCGCTTCTAATTCACCAAGACAGGCTGCTATAGCCAAGTGCATATCTTTTATAATTTTAATATCATATGTATTATTTTTAGATAAATGTTTGTAAGCAGGAAACTTTTGATTGAAACTTACAGACTTAAATAATTTGGTATCGCGTATTTCTTCCAAAGCAAACTTTTTTATTAAAGAGTATAAATTATAATATTCACAATAAACTCTATTATCTATAGATTTAAAAGCATTATTAAGATTTAGGTATTCTGTTTCAATCAATTTATTTTGAAAGTGAAATGAATCTATACCAAAGACATAAGACTTATGAGCATGATTTTTAACTAAATCAAGATAGATATTTTGCAATATTTTTATTTTATTTTTCAATATTTCAAAAACAGCTATTATATCTTGTCTTAGCATTAATAAATTATCAAATTTTTTTTTAACTGAAGAAATAGTGACAGCCATATATGTATTATTATAAGAATATAAATACCAAAAATTTTATTTTGACCTTATAATTATATAGTATGGAAGACATAGAACTAAACGAACTTAGTACTGGTAATATTCCTATAAATACAGATATTGCTGAGAGTATTAGCAGTAAGTATAAAGACGTTGAGTGGACTAGCGACCATGAACAGATATTGGTTGAATGGGCAGATAAAGCAATGTGCTATAGATGGCTCCATTCTAAAGCACACCAATCTTTTGCCAAAGCAAACGCGTGGTTTACTATACCGGTAATTATTATGAGCACTACTACAGGAACAGCTAACTTTGCTCAAGAACGCCTCCCACAAGAATATAGAGGTTATTTTAGTATGGGTGTTGGTGCAGTAAATATTTTTGCTGGTATTCTAACCACTATTGCACAATTTTTAAAAATAAGTGAACTTAATGAAGCACATAGAGTAGCTTCCATTGCTTGGGACAAGTTCTATAGAAATACAAAAGTTGAACTTGCAAAGTCTCCTGCAGAAAGAATGCCTGTTATGCAAATGCTTAAACATGCAAAAGAAGAGTTCGACAGACTTATGGAAACTAGTCCAACTATATCTGAACACATTATTGTTGCGTTTAAGAAAACATTTTCAGAGTCTGGAAAGAAAATCAAAGGAAAAGTCGAGGGTGAAATATCGAAAAGACAACAAGCTTATATGGACCTTGTTAAACCTGAGATTTGCGATACCATAGAAAGTACAGCAAATATTGTTTATAAACCAAAAATTGATAATGAGTTAAATAAAACCACACTTACAGCAATGTCTTTAGCCAAAAAAGCAGTGGAATTAAAAAGAAAACAAGACAAATAGAAAATATTATTCTTAGATTTCATAATCAGCGTCAAAGACAGCCAACCAATCAAGAAATTGTTGATGAGCTTGATGGCGAAATTGCACTTGAGTTTGTTGAAATCTACGTTAAAGAGCTATCCCCTAATGCCAATACTTTTTTACCTAATAATGAAGAGAATGTTTAAAATTAATTTCGTTCAAACATAGTACCTACTTGCTCTGGTAAAAAAGAATTAAATAATGCTAACGCTATAATAAAAAATAAATAAATACCATACGTTTCAAATCCTACTCCGAAAAACATAAATATTGCATTTGCTATATAGGCTACAGCACTTACAGCCGTCAATGTATATAATACTCTTGTTAACATACTCATCTAATATATTGATATATTAGATATTATTAAATATCACTAATTAATATACATGGCTAAAGACCTTATAATTGGTTATTCAGCAGCATTTCTTACTATGATTGCTTTTATTCCAACTTTATATGATATTTATAAAAAAGGTAATGCAAATCATATATCTATGCCAACAACATTACTATATATGGTTAGTTTGATTTTATGGGTTATACATGGTTTAAGAGTTGAGGACTGGCCACTAGTTATTCAATGTGCTTTCAGTGGAATAATACAATTTATTATATTCATGCTAATTATTTTCAAAAGTAAATAAAAATTATTTAGATATTCTGACAATTTTTATTTAAATTATTCTAGCTTTCATGTAATCATAATTCTTATAATCACCGTCTTGTTCAAAATTATTCACTACTTCATGTGTATCAAGATAATAATATGAAATTGGCAATATTTGATGCGTATCTTTAATTGTATACTGAGGTTCTAAATCCCTTGCTTTTCCTTTGAACTCTATTTGTTTAAAAGTAATTATTGTTGAGTCATAATTATTTACCCAATTGCTATCATTATCTCTATTTTTTATTGTTGCTTTAACAATTGCACTTTTTTCGGCGACACTTTTTGATATATCAGATTCATCGTCTGGGTCATTATCCCTATTCAAAAATACTTTTTCATTACCTAAAAATAATACAAACTTTACTATACCACCTTTTTCATATATAGGTGTATCATCCAGTGTTATCTTTATTCCATTTACTTCTTTTGGTTTTCCATCATATGTTAATACACCATATCTCATTGCTCGTTTAAATGTACTAAAATAAAAATATGGCCCCATTGATGAAAAAGGCGTACCTCTAATTGGTCCTAAACCTGCAATTATAGCTATTTTTTTATAGTAACTACCAGTATACCCCGTCATAGGTGTCTCAATTAAATTAAAATCTTCATCTTCTAAATAACAAAACATGTCATTTTTTATAAAAAAATTAGATACATGTTCATCTACGTCAGTTTGATAAACTGATTTTACATTAATTATTTCATGTATAGAGACATAAAAGTAGATTTCTGCAAAAGAAGCAAGCTTTGGACCATCAGTAGAATTAACATTTATTTTGTAAAATAAAAATACTTCACCATCATTATTAAAAAATCCCTGATACTCCATATTTTTAATATAATTTTTAAATGATTCTTTCACTATTGGGTGGAGTGCACTAATTTTAGTTAATTCGTTTATATCTAGAGATGGTATCATAATCTTGTTGTTTTTTTTCTCAAATAAAAATAATAAAAATGGTTTCAATATCTGTGTGTTAACACCATAAACAATTATTGATATTTGACCCTTTACTGATGTATCATTTAAATCTAAATGTTCATCACCAATATAACGATAATGTTTATCATAGTTCTCGTACTTTTCAGAAGTTGTGCTCTGTAGATATTCATATGTTTCTTCTTCTTCTTCTTGAGTAAAATCTTCGTCATACTTTTCTCTATGTTGTGAGACATTTTTTTTTAAATTACCAAAATGATTTTTAATTTTATTACGTGTTTTATTACTCAACATTATGTATATAAAACATGTATAATTTATTTATTACCTTTGAGTCGGATATTATCTTTAATCTTAATTTCCCTACTTTCTAAAATATACTCTGCTATCTCTGCACTATTATCGTTTGGTTTTTCCTGAAAATATTTTGTAAGACAAGATAATAAATGTTTTTTACTAATAGGAGCTTTTACCTTATTTTGTGTATAAATTATCTTACCATCACTAATATCAAAACAATCTATTTCATTTTGTTTCATAGTTTCACATAAAGCATTTGTCAACTCTTTTTTTCTCTGTCTTCTTTGCTTAAGCTCTTTTGATAGGAGTTTCATCTCTTTTTCAACTGTAACCCATTCTTTTATAGTATTAACTAATTCTTCTTTTGTGGTTGTCATAATGTTATAATAATAATATAACATTTAAATTATTTGTCTATAATTACTTCCTTTGCAATTGTTCTTATAATTTTATTTTCAGTCTCATCACTACCAGCACACGAAGTTACTTCACGAACCATTTCACAATATTGCTGTTGTCCTTTATCACTATTTTGCCATCCAGGATGTTTGGCTTCCCAATCTTTTATTGTGTTAATTTGTTTTTTTGCTACAGTAGCGATTGCTTTCTTTATTTTTGGTTTCTCTCTTGCTTCTTTTTCCCAAGTATCATCATCTTTTACATATAACACTTCTCTTTTAATATCACTGCAATGAATAGGCCTTTTCTCTACATCCAAATCACGAAGACCTTTCAAAAATATATTAGCAATTCCTTTTGCGTATCCGCTTTCTCTTGTGATATCTAAATCTGCTGTCTCCAACTTTAAAGTATCAACAAACTCAGTAAGATTCAAAGCATCTTTGCATTGCTCGTTTAAAAATACGTTAATATTAAACTGATTATAATTTGTTGTGTTATTACTACCAACCTTGGGTATCAAATCTTTTACAATATTACGCATCTCCTTATTTTCAAGTAAAATACTTTTATTTTGCTCTATTAATGCGGTTATCATAGATTTTAAATCTACATCTTCAGTGTTTTCTGTATCTTTTACAATTATTTCTAAGTTTTCTGATTTTTCTTCAAAAGCTTGACAAATTTTTTTATGTCTATTAAAACTTTGCACATGTTTGTATTTTTTTCCGCACTTACATATGTGGAAGCATATTTTTGAATGAGCATTTTGAGCATCGCCTTCAGTAAAATATGCACTTTTGTGCTTCTGTGTTTTTTTGTGTTGCGACATTAAAAACTTTCTATTACATCCATAGTCACAACATTGACAAAAATATTTCCATTTTTTATTACCATTACTTTTTACCTCCTTTTCCATGAGCATTTATATGCACTAAATGCTCATAAAAATATGCACTTAAATCCTTTTAAAAACTATTGTTTAGTGCCTTTTTTTCAGTCCTACATAAACTCCTTACATAAAAAATATGTATACTGTCATATAGTGCCTACTGTTGTAAGTAAATTATTTTTTTTTTTATTATTTTCAATTCTATTTTTCTATATAAGAAATTGGACATACCAAAAATGTCCATTTTTCAAAATCTTATAATACTTTCAAAACTAATAAAAAAAATAAAAATACCTACAAATACTTACATAATTTATATTATATATTAAAACAAATTATGTTATACAGAATACATTGGTGTAGATAAAATTATTTCATTTTGTTGTTTATCATATAAAGTTAAAGGTATTTTATTTAGCTGTAATGTTCTCATCAAAATCAACTTTGTATCAGATTTTTTAAAAGTAATATTATTACTTTTTAATTTATCTTGAATAACCTTTTTAAGATTTCTTTTAAGAAATGTTTTTTCATGTTTCGTTAATTGTTCGCATGTTTTATCAGTTTTACTATTCTTTTTCTTTTTCTCATGCTGCTTTCTGTGTTTTCTACAAAAAACTAAACCATCTTTATCTTCATATGCTCTTATGTCTAAACATTTCTTTCCTTTACTCTTGCCAGATTTGTAACAATATTGACATTCTTTATGTTTTAATGGTTTTGTTAATGAGTGAATTAATTTATTATATTTAACTTTTTCATTAGGAATCCATAATAATAGGTTATTGTGTCTAGTTCTACAATAAGGACATCTAATTTGATTCGACTTTAAAGGAAACTTATTATATTTTAGATATTGCTTGCTTTGAGTCACTTCATCGCATAAAGCTAAATAATTAAATTGATGTCCGCACGGTAATGTAATAAAGTTTCGAGATAATTTTTCATTTGTTAATAAACATATTTTTTCTTTCTCACTTACCTCGTTGTGATTATTTAATTTATTCTAAAAATCTATATCACCTTCGATAATATAATTCATAATATGTATATATTCTTATAATAAACATATCTTTATGTATTATAATAATGACATCAAAAAAACAATGGGGGAATGCATGTTGGTATTTATTTCATACATTAGCGTTTAAGTTAAAAGAAAAGGAAGAAAAAGAATATGTTCCTATTTTATTAAAACATATTTTAAATATATGTTCTAATCTTCCATGTCCTGAATGTAGTAATCATGCAGTAAACACTTTGAAAAAATTAAATGTTAAAGCGGTAACAACTAAGGAAAAAATGATAGAAGCACTTTTAATATTTCATAATATAGTTAACGGTAGAATAGGCAAAAAAGCTTTTACGCGTAAAGAACACGATGAATTATATAGTAGATCCAATCTTTATTCAATATGCAATAATTTTTTCCGTGTAATGTCAGTAAGCTTGCAAAATGAAAAAGCGTTATTAAACAATTTTCACAGAAAAAAAAATGTTAAAGCGTTTGAGGTCTGGATAAGATCTAATATTCACATTTTTCAGTGTTAGAGTTACTAATGCCGGTCCCCAAACATTTATTACATTCTTCATATGCTTTATATGGTCCCGTTCTATCACATAAAAAACATCTCTTACCGTTGCAGTTAGTACAGATTTTTAACTCTTGTAGCTTTAATAAGCCATAGCCTTTACAATAATTACATTGTTTATTACTCATTTAATAATAAACAATATTAATTTACGCAATATTTGAAGAAACTAACTTGCCATTTTTATATGCGGAGCATTTAAACGTTTGTTTGGAAGGTCTTTTACATACAACTGCATTGCTTTCCATTTCATCAAAATAAAGCAAGTTTCCTGCTCCAGAACTATTAAACACTGTATACCATGCAGAACCAAGTAAAAATCCTACTAAACCACCTAAAACTGCACCTGCAGGTGTAGTACAAAAGTGAGTTACTTTAGTAACAGCATCCATAGCAAATAATGCAAATAGTGAAGCAATAATTGGATAATTCATCATGTTATTGTACCTCATTGGAAGGAACAAATAAGCAAAAGTAAATGCAATAAATACACTAGAAGAGTTAGGACTATTAAATCTAGTTAGATATGGTAATTCTACAATACTACAAACAGGAGAAGCATTTTCTGAAGTAACACTTTTAATTGTGTTCATAATAAAAATATTGATTACAGTAGCTATAAGAACGCCACCTAGATATACAATGCCTTTAACGTTTTGATTTAAAATAGAAAGCATCACCATAAAGAAACCTAATAAAATTGGTGCTAATGCAGATGCAAGTTGAATAATATTGGGAAGAGTAAACTGAACTGCCATAATATATATTAGAGTGATATATTATTGCAAAAATAATTTATTCATCTTCAAAAACATGTTCTAATACTTCTTGAATTGTTTCAAGTTGTAAGAAAGTAATACCTTCTAAGTCTGGGTGTTCTCCATATTTATCCATAAAATCTTTAAAGTCTTTTTCATTTTCTTTTGGGAAAATAAATGTTTTAACACCTGCTTTAATGCCTCCTAATATCTTAAGATTCAATCCACCTATAGCTGTTACCTTTCCTTGTAAACACATTTCACCAGTAATTGCTAAGTTGTACTTTATCTTTTTATTAGTGAATAAGCTATAAAGTGCCACAGTAATTGCTGTACCAGCGGATGGACCATCTTTTGGAGTTGCACCTTCAGGGACGTGAATATGTATACCTTGATTTTTAAACTTTTCCATACTTTTAATGGTTTCTTCCATATGTTCTGGACAATCTTTGCAAGCTAAGTTCCATGCCAAAGTTTTGGCTACTGTCATACTTTCTTTCATAACATCTCCTTGTTTACCAGTTAATTTTAAGTCTAACATTGTAGCACATGGGAAATAAGATATTTCTATTGGCAATACACCACCCTGTCCTAAAGCATTTGCCCATAAGCCACTAATTAATCCAATTCTAGACTTCTCGTGTATCTTTTTGGGTTTAATTTCGTGTCTATTTTTCAAATATTTATATTTAATATCGTCCTCTGTGATAATAATTGGTAGGTCATAATTAACTTCGTTTTGGAGTATAGATAGATTTATTTCTCCTATAATTTCGAATAGAATCTCTTTCAGTTTTCTTACACCAGGCTCACAAGTATATTGGTCAATTATATATTTTATAATGTCATCACTAATTTCAATTACACCTTCTAATCCCATTTTTGAATAAATCTCTTCAAACAAATATTTTTTTGTGATAACAAGTTTATCTTCAAGAGACAAATTATCAAACTTAATTCTGTGTATTCTATCAAGTAAAATACGGTCAATGAGTGAAGCATCATTATATGAAAATATAAATAAAGCCTTAGATAAATCTAAATCAATACCATTAAAATACTTATCTTGGAAAGAATCGTTCTGAGTTTGGTCAATAAGATGTGTAAGTATGCCAATAATTTCTTTACCATGCTCTGTTCTACTAACCTTATCTAATTCATCAATAAAAATAATTGGGTTCATACACTTTGTTTCCATCAAAATATCAACGATTCTTCCCCAGGTTGAACCAACATATGTATAGTTATGTCCATCTAGGGTACTACCATTAGAAGAACCACCAATTGCTATAAATGAAAATGGTCTAGAATCATCTTCGTTATCTTTTAAACAATTTGCGATACCTTTCTTAGCGAGGGAAGTTTTACCAACACCAGGAGGACCTTCAAACCCAAAGCAATAACCAGTCTTTTCCCCATTAATCCATTGGCCAATAATACGCTCGACTTGCCTTTTAGCTTTTTTATGTCCATGTACAGCAGCATCTAATGTGTTTCCCACATTTTCCATATATTTTGTGATTTGAGTTGATTTCTGTGTGATATCCATTAGCGTTGAGTCAACGAGAGGTATAACATCAGAGACAGATTGTTTAACGTTGCATGTGTCAGCTATATCCATAATAATCTTTGGGTTATCTCGATATTTCATAACTGCGTTTGAAATATTAGTTTTCATGTAATCAACCTTTTTACCAGAATGCAATATCTTTGTATGAGACAAGTCTTTTGATTTAAAATAATTATTGATATTGCATATATGAGATATTAACATATGACGCTTATTATCAATCAATACGTCTGTTATCATTTTTGCAAAGTTTTCTTTGATATTTGGTACATAATTATCTCTTAAAATATCTGCATACTTTCTCATTTCGATGCTTGTATATAGAGATTTATTTGGAAAATCAGTTATTGGAAACTCTGAATCATTAATTTTTGCAACAAGAGTGTTAAATGTATTAGTACATTCTGACATTACATGAAGAATTGGTTCTTCACGATATATACCGAATGGTATTCTAAGTAAAGCCTCTAAGTACTGTCTAGCTTTAGAGCCTGAATCCTCTGATTTAGCTTTAACTTCCTTGAGTTTTAACATAGCCTTTTCTTTGACTTTCTCGTCTGCTTTCATTAAACATATCTGTTGTTCTAATGGAATCTTCGAATTATCAAAAGAAGAAAGGTTATTTGTATAATTAATGGTTTGTTTCATTGCATCTCTAAAATATCTTTTAACATTCCACGGAAGACTATCAAATATAAGGGTTTGCTCGTGAGTGTCAATACTCCCATTGACATCATTAGTAAGTAAGTCGTACAATAAATAAGCTAAATATTGATATTCGTGTTCTGATGCATATAATAGTAACTGTATTAATGTGGTTCTTTGTTGATAAATCTCATTTCCAATAAACTCTTTTGTAACTTGGGAAATAGTTTTTTGTTTTATCAACCCGACTTGGTTTTGGTAACCAACAAATCTATTAATAAGTTCTGTATCGCTGTAAACAAGTATGTCTTTAACGGTTAAACATTTTAAATATCTTATAAACAAATCGCCGCCTTTCTCTTTTTCTTCATAGTTTTCTTTTAATTTAAGTATTCTATTATTAACAAAGCTAGAACCTGCACATTCAAGCATAATATCATCTACTAATCCGCATACAACCATAGTTTTCTTGATATCATAATTTCTAAAAGCTAGTTTAATACCATAAACTTTTGTGTGAAAGTTTTTCGAAGTTCTAGCCAAATCAAAACAATCATTTGAAATAGCGTTTTCAACAATCATAAAATCATCAACAATTCTATTTTTTTTAATAGGTTCAGGTGTTTCGTTAGGGTCTGATTTCCATGGGATAATTCTGTAACTAATAGGATGTACGTATTTACTTAGTAGAAGCATTTTATCTTTCTCATAAATATCTTGCTTATCCATTAATTCTTTAAAATAGTCCGAACTAAAGCATATCATCAACAAATCCTCCAAGTCTCGTGTTCCGTATGATTTAAAAATACCTGACATATCGTTTGTAATTTTTTGCAAATCATCTAATATCCCATCTATTTTATTTTTACATTCCAACGACGTAGACAACATATCAAGACTTACAAATAATCTATGTAAAGAATCTAGACATGACTTTAGTTCATTTGTGCCTAAAACATCCATTGATTTATAGTGTCCTGCACTAATTATGGTTTTTTGAACAATAGAACGTAAAACTTCAACACGCTTCATAACATTATCAGAAATGTTGCTGTTTCTAACGATAACGTTTTTAGAAGGTGTTATTTTCTTGTTCTTTGTGTTAACTCTTCTCGGCATATACTAATTGTTACGATTTTTTTATTTCATATATAATTTAATATCGATTTTGTCTTAATATTATTAAAAGAAGGTTTAAAAAATACAATAGAAATCATATATCATAACGAATGGGAATACCTAGTTACTTTAAACATGTTGTTCAAAAACATAGAAATATTTTAAAAAAGTACAGTGCTTCTGGTAATAAAAAAGAAAATATGTTAATAGATAATTTTTATATGGACTGCAATTCGGTAATTTATGATTGTGTACGCCAATTACCAAAAAACTGTAAAGACATTGAGTCAGAATTAATAAAACTTACTTGCATAAAAATAGAAGAGTACATAAATATGATAAATCCAAAAAAAAGAGTATTTGTTGCATTTGACGGAGTAGCACCTGTAGCGAAATTAGAACAACAGCGAAATCGTCGTTTCAAAACCCAGTTTGTCAAACAGGTATTAGATAATTTGGGTGTTGATAAGGAAGAGATAGAATGGAGTACAGCTTCTATAACTCCAGGAACTCACTTCATGGAGAAACTAGCAAAGAATACAAACAAATACTTTAAAGACAAACGTTTTTCAAAATTAATAATCTTTGTAAGTGCTTCTGACGAACCAGGCGAAGGTGAACATAAAATATATAAATATATACGTGATAATAACCATCATCAAAAAGAATCAACAGCAATATATGGTTTAGATGCTGACCTAATTATGTTAACGTTAAATCATTTGCGAAGTGCAGACAAACTATATCTTTTCAGAGAAACACCTCATTTTATAAGGTCTTTTGATAAATCGCTTGACCCAAATGAAACTTATGTAATGGACATGCCTCTTATGGCTGAGTGCCTAACAAATGAATTAAATGATGGCAAAGATATTAAAGATGAAAGTCAAAAACAACGAATGTTTGATTATATATTTATTTGCTTTCTTCTAGGTAATGATTTTATGCCACATTTTCCAGCACTAAATATTAGAACTAATGGTATTGATAGAATAATGTCTGCGTATAAGTTGACAATATCTGAATCGGGAAATCTTACTACAAAAAATAAAATTATATGGAAGAACGTAAGAACTTTTATAAAAAAGTTGGCTGATAAAGAAGAAGAATATATTGAAAATGAACATGGTATAAGAGAAAAACAAAGTAAAAACATTAAATACAGAAGACCTAGAGATAATGAAAGTAAAGAAGAGTTATTATTTACAAATGTACCAATGTTAGATAGGAAAAAGGAAGTATATATAAATCCATATGAAAAAGGATGGCAGAAAAGGTATTATAAAGTACTTTTTGATGGAGAAATGTGTAAAGAACACATACAAAAACTTTGTTTAAATTATTTGGAGGGTTTAGAATGGACATTTAAATATTATACAACTGGCTGTGCTGATTGGTCTTGGCACTATCAATATGAGTATCCACCTCTTTTGCAAGATTTGATAAATTATATACCTTACTTTGATGTAGAACTAATAAACAATAATAATTCTGAACCGTTACCTCCAGTGGTTCAATTAAGTTATGTATTACCCAGTTCTATGAGTGAATTACTTCCATTGAAAGTTAGAAACAAACTTATATCAGAGTATCCTGA
>VMHT01125128.1_pt1 | contig 13897 bp, 8 predicted proteins | sample 4693611 | NCBI WGS metagenome assembly VMHT01 (sample SAMN12280063, study PRJNA550983) | marine metagenome | isolation source: seawater sampled from same location over 5 years 0.02-0.2 micron viral filtrate | place: USA: collected off the coast of southern California halfway between the port... ... | reverse complement strand
TCCTCAGAGCTCATCATACTACTAACCATATCATTATTAGCGTCTTCGTTAAAACCTTCAAATTTAGCTTGTAATTTTTTTAATTGATTAGGTATATGATTTAACATTAGGTCTTCATTCATACCTATTTTCTGTGTAAGTTCAGACTTACCTATAAAATCTGTATCACTAGAATTTTGTTGCATATGGGTCATGTAGCCTCTTTCAGCACCTTTATTTTTTACCAACTCCATCATTTTTTCTCTCATTGACTGTGGTAGATCTGGAAACTGTGAAAAGTTTATTTGAGGAGCACTTTCTAGGTTTTTAGCTACTATTTCTTCATTTCTCTGTTTTTCCAACTCTTCTTGTGTAGGACCTGATTTAGTTATTTTCCCAGCGGATGAAGCACCTTTTGATACGGCATCGAATACGTTAATACCTGTACCGTAAGCCATATTAGCCGCGGGTGTTTTTAAGTTTGAAAAATAACTTGGATTTTTTGTTGTTGCCATTTTAATTATTCTTTATTCATTTCTAAATCAGCTGCTGTACCTAAAGCGCCGATACCACCCATTATACTCTGTGTAGCTGCTGATCTAGCAGCGTTTGCAGCGCCTAATCTGTTTTGTGCCATACTCATTAGTCCACCAGCTTTTTGATATTCTAATCCTCTAGCAGCTGTTGCACCAGCTACATCTGCTTGTTGTACTTGCATTGCTCCTTGTGCAGCTAGCTTTTGATTAGCAGCTTCTTGAGCTCCAATACTAGCAGATGCGGCTTGATTTTGTTGTGCGCTTGCATTAGCCATTGATTGTGCTAAAGCAGCAATACCAGATCCACCAGCAGCACCTTGCAAGCCAGACATTGTGTTAGCTAAAGAAGCTTGGTTCTGTTGAGCCGTAAAGTCAGCAGCCTGAGTATTAACCGTTAAGTCTTCGTATGGATTTTCCATATTAGCAGCTAAGTTTGATGTATCTAGGTTCATCATTCTAGCTTTGGCTCTTGCCATTTCTTGTTGTGCAGCTCTTTGTTCACGTCTTCGCTTACCACCACCGATTATACCACCAGCGATACCTGCTAAACCTTGAACTCCAGCGCTTATTACACCTGCTCCTAATGCCATATTGTTATATTTATCTTATTAATATTATTACACGTTATTTGCTCGATTCAAACACTTCACTACCAACATCATACAGTTCACAAGTTGTAGTTGCATCGTTTTTCATTTTAACCTCAGCATAATAACCTCTTATAGAAGAAGTATTACCTCTACTATCTTTACTAAATAGTATAAAATCACTACTAGTAGGTCTAGTAACTAAACCACCTATATCACAACTTACACTAGTGTTAGTGACAGCTGTTATTAAACCCATTTGTACTATAGTACCACCAGTATTTTGATAATAAGCTGTATCACCAATTTGTACTGAATCTTGTATGTGCGGAAATGTCATTGTTATATTTGGCATGTTTTATCTATTAAGGTTCTGAAGCAAGTGCTACATGTATGTTGAATGTCATATCTGATGCAGAATCGATTTGCTCGTCTAATTGCGCTGTCCAACTATAATGTAAATCTTGTGATGGTGCAATACCTACTATACTTGTTTTAGTTATAGTTAAATTTGTTGACTGATGGAAGGCTGAACTTGAATCAGCTGATATAGTTAATGTTATCTCATTGTATGAGTTACCGTAGAAGTTACCATACATAACACCAGAACCACTAGTTAAGTTTGTTCCACTTGCTGTTCCGATTAATACGTTTTTAGCTGCTGTTCCACTATTTCCATTACCATCATTATATGTTGCTCTGTGTTGACCAAGTATTATTCCACCACCTGCTCCAGTAACCGTAGGTGTGTATAATCTTGATCCACCAGAACTAGAACCACCTGAAACCGAAGCAAAACTATTTATGTTTAAGTTAGATGTTAAATCATCACTACCATACTTACTAACAAACATTTTACCTGTTATACTTATTGTTTTTGGATTACTAGTATTAACTATGTTTATTATAGGTGTTTGATAATCTAATTCGAAAGCATTTGCAAATAAATCTATATCATCAGTTGTAGACACAAAGTTTGACCAATCATCTACTTCTGGATCTCTTAGCTTAGTTATATTATTAGTAGCTGTTGCTGTTAAAGTTAAATTAAACTCAGCAAAATCTGATGTTTCTACAGGGTAAGATAAAGCTGTATATGTTTTTGTAGCGCTACTAGATGTTATAGTAAAATCACTAGTTGTTGCCATACCAAGTGTTAAATCTACATTTGAAAGTTGATTTATATAAAATGGATTTTGTACAACATTAGAAGAGTTGTATACGTTTCCTTGTAAAACAGGATCTCCAGAACTTGATGGAGTTATAGGTAACAAAGCTGTTGGACTTATTGCTTCTATTAATAAATAATACCTGCTACTTACAGAAGTTTCAGAGAAAGGTATGTTAACACTATAAAAACCTATTGATGGTATTTCTAAGTCAGTTTGAGAACTTACAAACGTAGTACCATTCCACCATTGTGAAAAAGTTAATGTTGTAGAGTTTATTCCTTGGTTATTAGACATTGTAATTTGCGTACCATTTATACTAACAACCGTAACAGTTCCACTTACACCAGTACCTGTTATAACCATACCCGGTCTTATGTCATTGTTTACAGCTGTTAAATTTAATACAGTTGTGCTACCAGCCGGTGTGCTAGCTGTTGATGTTGTAAAGTTTTTAACTCTAAAATCCGCGCCTACAGCACCAAATATTTTAACTTGTTTAGTAGTGGCAAATCTACCTACATTATTACCACCTACAACATTGTAGCCTGTTATTTTGTTTTGATCAGGATCGTTCTCTAAAACTGATTCAGCATTAAACACTATTTCATTTTTGTTTGTGTCTTGTGCTGGAAACTTATACTGAACACTAAACCATCTTTGATCTACATCTTCTAAAGTTGGTGTTGGTCCTGTGAAAGTAATTTCGTGGTTAGCTGGTGTATCCGCACTTGATGTTGATATATCTTGGTTTAGTGTTATATTTACTCCATTTACACTAGAAACTGTAGTTCCTGATTGAACACTCCAACCGCTTGGGTGTGATGCAGCCGAAAGTGTCATACCTGCAACTATATTAATATTAGCAGCAGCGAGCTCTAAAGTCGAGTCAGATGCTTGTGCTGTAGATTTTGCGTTAGAAGATGTTGTAGGAGCTACACCTATTGTTATATCAGCACCAGTAGAATCTTTATCTTGATGAGTTACTACATAATAACTTTCAGGATCATTATCTTCAACTGTTATTTTAAAACCAGGTGCTGTTTTAAAGTTATAAGCATTATTTAAGTTAAACTTAACAACAGCAACTGTATTCTGTGTTCCATATTCAGCTTTATAACCTAATTGATTACCACTTGGGTTTGCTGTTTCATTATTACCACTACCGTTGTAAGTTATAACAGTAGCTATATTACCATCACTTTGATCTACTAGAACTAAGTTTTGTAGTTTGTATTTATTTAAAACACCATCACCTGTTACGGCTAACGAAATATTTAAATTACTAGATGGCATGTTAACACCATCTGTGAAGTTTATTGTAGCTATAACGTTTAAACCACTCTGAGCAAAACTAACACTATCAACATAAGCACCAGTAGCGCTTCCAGCAACACTTAAATCTCCAGCTGTTAATGTAGATCCAGTGTCTGGTGTTATTAAAACAGCTACACTAGAGTTAGTGCTATGTATTTCACTACCAACTTCGACATCAAATGTAGAACCTGGGTTTGTTGAGTTAGCTATACCTGTTAAACTTACTGTAACTGTTCTATCACTAAGAGCTGTATCACCAGATATAGTTGTTAACTGACCTATTCCTTGAACGTTAAATTCTTTTGAATCTAAGTTTTCTAATGTTGTAGCTTCACCCTTAATATGATTATAGAACCTACCTTCTTTTTTCTTAAACTCTTTTATAAAACCTTGTTGAGTATCTGTGTTTATATAATCACAGTACCAACCTTTAGTGTTTGTAGATGTAGAGTTACCATAGTTATTCGTGTAAACTCTTGATGGAGATCCACCATAATTTAATGTTTTGAAACCTTTAATAGTTTCTGGCATTTCATTTATTAAAAATGTAACAGACGATTCATACTGTACTCCATAGAAATTATTTCTAACAGCATTATCATGTACAAACATTTCACCATTTTTGAAAGAGTAGTACTTGTTATTTAAAGATATTGCACCTTCTGGTATGAATGATTTAAAACTAGGAAATCCTTTTACTTTTTCGTCAAAAGCAACTGTTTGTCCGTCTAAAGTTAAATTGTATAAACCTTTGCTACCATCGTAACTACCTAATATCAATGTTGAACCTGGTAAAGTGTCTTTAAAAAAGTCTCTCATACCATGTTCTGATATTGCTGTTAAACCATCTCTTGATAATCTAATAACAACACCTCTTGATTTGTCTGTAAAATAACATCTATAAGCATATGAAGCAAAAGACTCTGGGTTTTTTGATATACCATACTCACCTATGAAAGGAACAGCTTGACCTAAAACTCTATTAGTAGCTGTTAATTGTGGGTTACCACTTGCTTCAAATATTGCATCTTTATTTGCTAAAACTTTTAAACACTTGTCTTCGCATAAAACTATTAAATCTGTATTTCTAGCGTGTAGCTTTTGTATACCTCCGTAATGTGGATTTAAATCTTTAGTTATAGCTTCACCTTGTATAAACTGATTAAGTTTATTAACACCGCTTGTTGAATTAAATATACCTGAGTATATTAAACCATTTTTTCTTCTTTCTTCTTTATACGGCTCGTCTAAAACAGCTGACACTTTAACTCCTTTACCCATTCTAGGAGCATTATAATCATCATTTATTCTATCAGACTCTACACCGTTACCAAATGAGTAGCAGTTTTTAAAATCTAATGCGTGTGTACTGCCATGTTCAGATATTGGTCTTGATAAACCAGTTTCATAATAAAGATCTAACTCAACAGTTTCTTTAGGCTCTGTCTCCCATATAGCCGGGTTATCAGATGTTAAAACTTCAACATCTGTTGTTATTACATTTTGTAATATCTGTATTTCATCAGCATAGTTAGAAGCGCTACCAGATGAAGGAAAAGTAAAAGGATCTTCATATGGAGTACCATTTTTATGATGCTCAAAAGTTATTTTGTATCTTCTCTGTTTACTTGAGAATAATTTTTTTCTACCGTTTCTCCTATATTTATAAACTACTTCGCAGTTTGTTACTTTATATATTTCACCTAAAGCGTCTGCTTGACTACCTTTAAATCTAAACAACGTACCGTGTTGTTGTAATGATCCTAAAAAATCATTAGGAACACCGTGACTTGCACCAAAGTTTTTCTCACCACTTTTAGGTCCACCTGCGAAAACAACTGTCATCTCATGGGATCCTAACTTAGGGTGACCATTATTAGCTTGACTTACTTTATTGTGTCTAGCTCGTGTATCAAACCATGATGCTTCAGATGTTGAATCACCAGGACCGGTGTTTGGACAGTTTTCAAATATAGTTCTAGCATCCGATATACCATACTCTTCGTTTTCTTCCGGAAAGCTAGCTATAATGTTAGTGTCAAAATTACCATCTCTATTTATTTTAACAAAAAATCTACCATAAAATTCAGCTTTTCTTTCAAATTTTTCTTCAAAGAGTGTTATTTCAAAAGCATTACCAGATGATAAACCACTAACCATAGTGTCACCAGTTTTTATAGGTTCTTCTAATGTTATTTTATATATGTGTTTTTTATTAGCAACGTTACCATCTTGATCACCAGTTGGACCACCGCTAAGCACCTTGTATTTATCTGTTTTAACACCACCTACAACTATTTGAATTACAGCGTCTGATGAGAATCCTTCACCAAAACTAGGGTTCGCGACTGGATCTGGTCCTAAAAACTCAAATGATATACTACCAATTTGTGGTATACTAGATGATCTAGCTATTACATCACCAGTTGCTATAGCTCTTTCTTTTAATTTAAGAAAATCAGGAGCATCATTTGATATATCTAATATCTTATATCTAGACTTTGTTGTTACAAAATCATCAGAATCATGCTTTTTCTTTAATATTAAATAAGTTTCTTCATCAACTTTGTTTCTTTCAGATGATGGAAAGCTTAACCAAACATTACCATCTTCAGCTAGATAATATCTATCCATAGCTAAATTATAGTACTCGTTAGAAGTTTCTTTTACGTAGTATTTAAAATGTGTTGCCCAGTCTGGTGGCTGATTATTTAAAGTAACGTTTACTGCATTTACTGTTTTTGCATAGTCTTTACTAGTTTGCTTTGAAGCGTTTGAGCTAGTAAATACAGGTGATTGTCTATTATATTGGTCTATATAAACGACACCTGCTTGATATGTTCTAAGTGATTTTATAGATAACTGAGGTTCTTTAACCGTTGTAATAGCAGTTTGTGAGATATTCATGCTAATATCAGGTTTATTGAAATCAGGTATGTCGTAGTTTTGTAAGTAGTTAGCGTATATGAGTCTATTAGCTGTAACTTCTTGAGCAAGTGCTTTTCTTGGCACGTTATCCCAAGGTCTAATCATTTGATTAGTTTCTACAGTCTTACTTATTATTTCTGACTCTAACTTATAGTCGGTAGGAAAAGTGCCATCAGAAGCATACTTAAGTGTATCTACAACATATACATTACTGTTGTTTGTTTCTTTATAAAGTATATCAACCTCTTCAACATCAACAGGTCTTGACTCTGTTATATTTATTGTTAACTGTCTTAGATTGTTTATCATACCATCGTTGTAGCCGTTAGTAGATAAATATTCAAAAGTATCAGGTAAGAATGCTAACTCACTAAAAGGTGAAAATGTAGAATATTCACCAGAGTAATATTTCCATCTATAAGCAAAGCTTACAAATTTCTTTTCAAACAATACACCTTCTTCACTTAATATAGCTTCCCATTGTAAAGGAACGTAAGGTATTTCTACAGGAATACTTTGTATTATACATGTAAATGTATTATTAGCGCTTATAGCGTTTATTAATAGTTTTATTTCAAATGTTTCTTGTTGGCCTAGATCTTCATATATAGCCGTACAAGTTATTATATCACCTACTATCCAGTTAGGTAGCGGTGAAAATGTTAAAGGTAAAGAAGTTCCAGCTGCTTTTGCAACACCTTCTGAATCTGTAAACGTTGTGTTAACTGCATTACTTACATTAACTGATGATGAACCAGTACCGTTACCACCTCTTGTAGAGGAGCTCATTGTTAACGTTGGTTTACCCATTGGGGCTTTTTTAGCTACAGTCGTATGTTGTTCTGTAAAACTAGAAGCTGCTGATAAATTTTCAGGAAGAATTTTTTGTCCAGTATATTTAGTATGTGTTGTAAAGTTCGAGCTACAACCAGACTTAAATATCTCTATATCTATTTTTTTAGGTTCTTTTTCACCATCTGTCCACATTAACATACCATCTAACACGTTTATACCTGTTATATACGTGTTTGTTTCAAATCCAAGTATATTATTTGCATCTACTAATACTGGTGATATTACACCGGTATTGTCATCGTACTCAGCAATACAATCAGCCTCATCAGCTTTTATAAACCAATATATTCTATCGTTCTCGTTGTTTAACTTAGTACCAACACAAATTGCATTAGTTAAACCAAAGCTATCAGTACCCCAATTGCTAGTTATAGTTTTTTTATTTGAATCGTAAACTTTACCTAATACCTGTGTAGTTCCTCTAACATTTTGAACAGTACCTACATCATCACCATCAGATGTAGACATCTCAATATTAAGAGCGTCTCTATACTCTCCATTAGGTACTAATCTCTCGTCCAGGTCTTTATTCATTTTACCTGAACGGAAGTAATGTTTAATATCTGGCATATGTATTAGTGTTTAATTACTTTAGATTTACCTCTCATCACTTGAGCAAGCTCTTCTATTTTTAAATTTGATAATCTTATTTTAGCATTTCTTATAGCAACAAATCTTTCTCTTTTTAATAAAGGTATATAATTAGGCGAAACACTAGTATGTGTACTAGCTATTGCGTATGCTATTGATTTATACATAGCTTCTTCAGCAAATTTATGTACTATCATTTCATCATCACTTCCCAAACCATCACTAATATATTTAAGGACAAGTATCTTACCACTCATTGAACTACTTAGGTTTATATAACCTTTATGTTCATCTATGTAAAATATTCCATTAAATTGAGCATGTTCTGGTTCTAAACCAAATCTTCTACCTTGAACAGATTCAAAATCGTCATCACTTCTTTTAGGATCGTTTAATCCAGATTCATCTTCATTTGCGCCTTGGTATCTAGTCCATTGTGTAGAATCACTTAAATATAATAAGCTACTATCAGCTTGAAACAAATATTCTCCGTTAGCATCCTGAGCATATGATATTGGGTTACCTGTTTTTCTAGCAGGATATAATATTCTTTCAATACCATCATTATCTATGTAGCAAACTTTTATGTAATTAACATAATCATGTGGTAAAGCTACTCTTAACGAAGGTGTAACTTCTACCTCCATAGATTTACTAGACTTAAAAGTATCATAGCTTAATTCTTGTATTGCTCTTTGAGCATGAAATGCAACATCTGCTTTTCTTACCTTAGGTATTATCTTGTTGCTACCAACATAACTTATAATAAAGTTGTTTATAATAGTTTGTAGTGATATAAACTGATAATTACCATATTGAGGATTTATTATTCTAACTGTAACTATAGATCCTACTGCAACAGGAGAGGCTAATGTTACTGTATATGTAGTAGGATTAAAAGCAAAGTCAACACCAATAGTTGTTGTACCACTTACAACAGTATCTACTCTAATCTCACCAGCAGATTCTGGCATAGTTGCTAAATTATTAAGCAGTGTTTGATTTGCTGGAAATGTTAAAACATATTGTCCAGCAGTACCACCACCACTTGCTTGTGCAGAAGTTGTAGCAAACTCTTGAGCTCCGTAATATTGTTCGTGTGTTCCTTCGAATAGTGGCATAATTATTTATTTTCTTGTTGAATGTTTTGTGCTTCTTCCGCAGCAGCAACTTGATATACTTGTGGATCTTTAATTTCAATACCAGCAAGTTCTAATATTTTAATAACCAGTTCAGACTCGTCTGATTGGTGTAATTCAAAATCTTGACTATTGTTTGCGTTATATAAAGCTTCGTCTAAAACAGTTGTATAAGCCCACTCTACAGTAATAGGTCTAGCTATATAGTTACACACTACGTTGCTAGTTATACTTATAGGATAAATTTGTATTGATCTTGATAAACCTATTTCATTATTAGTTGTTGCAGTTTGCGCGTTACCACTAGCATCGTCTGGTACAACGCTACTAGTTCTAACATAAACAGGTCTTGTTAACGACGGTGCCGTTAAAGGGGAGTTTTGTATATGATGTATTTCGTTTTGACTAATTTTTTCAACTTCTACATAACCACCTTTGTGTTTGTAGTAAATTTCACCTAGTCTATAATAAGAGGGAATAGTACCCATACCGCCTTCACTAGCATCACCTGACATTACAACCGGTTGTCTGTATCTTTCGAATATATCTATTTTTTCTTCTATTATATCTACTTGATCCGAGTATGTAAAATCGTTTGAAGGTAATCTATTTAAAGCGTTTAAATCATAAAAATATTGCTCAAATATATCCATCTGAGCTTGGTTAGCATATAGATTAAATTCTTGAGGAGTTATAAAACCTCTCTGTTCTTTATTAGCTATCGCTAAAACTCTTTGATATACTGTATCTATATTAACTGCCATAATTGTTTTTGTTTATAGTAAGTAACCACCTCATAGAGATGGTTACCTCTATAAGTGATTATTATTTCATTTTTTTCTCAACAGCTCCTAAAACTTCAACACCATCATCTGTTTTAAACCAAGCAGCTAAAGCTGAATATGGGTTTTCTTCAAATGGTACTTTAAATAGTTTTCTACCGTTGCCCCATGTGAATTGTTTACCATCAGGGGATAATTGTATAATGTTTGCTTCTACAGCCTTGATTCCAATGTTTCTTAAATGAACATTATCATCTTGAGCTAAATCTATAAAAGCTTCAGGATTATTTTTAGCAAAAACTAAAGCATCTCTTTTAAGTTCTTTAGTAGATAACTTGCTAACTTTATTTCCTTTTTCAACTCTTAATATAGCTTCTAACTCATCTATTTCAAGTTTTTTAGCTAAATTTAAAGCTTCAATTTCTAGTTCGATCATATCAACTTCATTTTCAGCATACACTTGTGGTGTATATTCAAAATATAATTTACCTTTTTTAGGGTGATATAATGATAACAATTTTTGTAAAGCTGGCTGGCTTTTTGGTACCGATAATCTACCTTCTTTAAAAAATATGTGACCTAAAGTTGAATAACCTTTTTGTAGATCTTTAATTGGCGATCTTTGATTTGTAGCATATCTAAGTTCTCTATTATAACCTTGTTCTTCATCAAACCATAATAAAGGTTTTCTTCTTGTATGCTTACTTTGTATTGTCATGACAGGTGGTTGATTGTCTCCAGTCAACATATAAACTCTGTCTTTAATTTCCCAACCTTTTTCTGCGGTTGGTACGTTTTGTTTTTCCATAATATAATATAATTAAAAAGTTTGTAAAAATAAAAGCTAGGGGCCGAAGCCCCTTTGCTTTTAAGTAATAATTGTTATGCTTTAAGCAATACGAAGTTATTCGCAGCTTGTACACATAAACATCTTTCTGATAAGAAGTTAACAACCATTTCATCAGCAGATGATGTATAGTTTCCACCTACAGATCCAGTGATCCAAGATTTCATTTTTCTATCATCAGCCTCAGAAGCTCTATATCTTACGTGTAAGAAAGGTCTTTGGATGTTTTTACCCATTGATTCGTCGTAAACTGTTGAAGTTCCAGCAGGAACGATAACACCTTCGATGTCTCCAATAAGTCCTCTTGTTACAGAGTCATTTAAGTATTTCCAGTCAGACTTGTAGAAGTCATAAGAACCTCTTCTGAAACCAGAGAAGCCTAGGTTCAACGCCATATCTTCAGAGTTGTTGAATACTCCGTAAGAAGTACCACCAACACCGTAGTTATTTTGTGAAGCTAACATGTTGTCAATTTCTAAAGCAGTAGATCTGTCTAGGAACATCATGTTTTCTTCAATAGCACCTTGCTTATCTAATTCTTGAAGAATAGTATCAAACTCATTCATACCAACGTGTGCGTTAGCAGCGATTTGATCTGTAACACCACCAGTGTCAACAACATCAAAGTCAGTACCAGTCCAAACCAATCCTCTTGCTTCTAGAGCAGAGAATAAACCTTGAGTACCACCAACCGCGAAGTTAGATGTACCTTGGAACGTGTGGTTTGAAGGCATCGCTACCTGCTCACCTTCAATCATAGCCATTTCTAGGTAATCTTGAAATCTTAATCTTGCTTCGTGCTCTGATTTTAAATACCATAAGTATCCAGAAGCTCCGTTTTCAGATGTAACTTCAACCCAACCGATCTGTGCAGTGTCAAAACCATTAACTTGGTATCTGTCTCTTAAGATAGCTGGTTTGTTGCTAAATCTTGTGAAAGAAGCATCAATAGATCTTGAATCTTCAGAAGATCCTTTGATATATTCAGTTCCGTAAACAAAGATGTTAAGGTCATCACCGTTAGCGAAGTTTACAGCACCAGTAGCACCGGAAGCATCGTCAACGTTAGATAATCTTCTTTGAGTATATGGAGCAACTGTAATAGTAGTTGTTCCACCACCTGATACAACTAAACATTTTAACACTTTAGCATTGTCAGTTGAAGCAACTACAATAGTATCGTGGTTTTGTATTAAGTTAGAAGCAGGTAAAGTAATTGTGTTATTCGCGGCTGCAGCAATTTGCACTGCGTTTGCACCGTCGTTGTAAGATTCAGCAGAATACGCAATGTGTAATCTACCTTGCTCAGACCAAATTACTTGATCAGAAGCTAGTGGCATTTCTGCACCAACCATCTGTAAGAAGCCAGAGATAGTTCTTTTACCGTATCTCTCTACTTCTTTTTCATAAATTTCCGGTAAAAATTGCTGTGCAAATGTACCGCCGCCAGAGGCGCTGTCGAACGACAAGTAGTTATCTGAAAATAACGACTGAGTCGGTCTTGGAGTTAAGTGGTTCTGGTAAGAACCTGAACTTGAAAAAGGCATAATTTTTAATTTTTAATTAGTTAAACTTTATTTTTTGTTAAATCTAACTTTGAACGCATTAGAGTCGTTGCCTGTTATAGCTCTAACCTTCATACCACCAGCTTCAACAGTTTTATGTGTTTGTCTGGGGTCCATGCTCACGTTTTTTGCCTTAGCAATACTATCCTTGATAGCATCTGCTCGGCCCTGCTCATAGAAATGGTTAGCAACTATGTCTGGGTTCATAGCTGTAAATAAAGACTTGTGGTAACCTGTAGCATCTTGCATTTCGTTGTTTTTATTTAAAAACCTTTTAACGAAATTACTGATGTCACTTTGTTCGGTCTTAATTTTATCAGCATCTTTAACATTAAACCTGTATCGTTTTTCTCCAACTTTGTATTCAAAACCTTTGAAATTAGGATTAAAAACTTTACTAGTTTCATTTTTAAATATAGATGCTTGATGATCTTGAACTTTCTGACTCTGGTCTTGCTCATCGTTATATCTATTAAAGAATTCAACAGCTTTTTGTTGTTCCGGTGTTAACTTAACACCAGCCTTGATTTCTTTATAGTATTTGGACTTTAACCCGTCCAGGTGGGTTTTGGCATTTGCAACTTGCTCTTTTAACGCCAGTTTTTTTCTACGAATATCTCTTTCACTATCTGATTCTTCATCAAAAGCGAATTGATCTTCCATTAAGAAACCAATTTCCTCATCATCAAGATGTGGTTTGGTTTGTTTATAGTATTCTTTTAGTAGTTGGTTTTGATCATAACTTGCATAGTCTTGATTTAACCTAACATATTCTTCTAGACTTCCGCCAGTTTCATTCATAAAGTCTACAACTTTTTGTATGTTTTCTGGTAGTGGTTCAGATTTTTCCTGTGACTCTTGCACAGCTTGCTCAACCTCGTCTTTTAATTCTTCTGTTTTAGCTTCAACTATTTCCTCTTTTTCTTCATCTGTTATCTCTTCAAGAACAGGTGTATCTTTTACCTCTGTTTCTTCTTCAGGAGTAACTTCTTCTTCTTTAACCTCTTCAATAACAACATCTTCTTTAGGCTGCTCTTCTTTAGGTTCTTCCTTAATAGTTAAATCTACTTTAGCTATTTCACTTTCTTCAACCTTTTCAACCGGTTTAGATAAATCTACTTTAATCGGTTCGTTAGGTTTGTTAGCAAATCTTTTTGCTTTTGGCTTTATTTTCATATCACCACCTTCAGTAATTGCAGCTTCTTCTTTTTTTGGAGCTGCCTCTACTGGTTTTACGGATTGAACTTCTTCAACCACTTCTTCTTTTTTTGACATAATATAATATTATAAAATTAAACAAATTATCTAGGATCGAAGCCACTCATATCTATGCCTCCACCTAGTATATCATTACCTGAAGACTCAAACTTTTTAGCTTGATTTTGGGATTTTCTTCGCTCGTCTCCTTGTAATTTTACTCTTTGATCTTTACGATCTTCTTTTAAAGTTTCTTTTTTATCAGTTAACGCGTCTTGCTTTTGTTGCATTTGCATATTTAACTGAAACTCATAAGCCATTAATTCTTTCTTTAACTGCATTTCTTGTTGCAGCTTTTGAGTAGCTATTTGTGCTTTAACTTGCTCTAACTGAGTTTGCATTTGA
>VMHT01026550.1_pt1 | contig 13901 bp, 30 predicted proteins | sample 4693611 | NCBI WGS metagenome assembly VMHT01 (sample SAMN12280063, study PRJNA550983) | marine metagenome | isolation source: seawater sampled from same location over 5 years 0.02-0.2 micron viral filtrate | place: USA: collected off the coast of southern California halfway between the port... ... | reverse complement strand
ACACCCCCTCGAGATATTATGTAATTCTCTAAAAATTTATTTACTACCCCCCTTAACCGAGTTTTTATTTTCTATCTCAAATTTTAAATGATTGATAGCTTTATATAAATCTTCTATAGCCTTATCATCTGGAGATAATCCCAGCTCTAACTTACGGCCACTTCTCAAGATGTAACTTATAGCAGTTCCTAAATTATAGGATAAATTAAAATCATAGATAATATCTTTAACCTTATAATTATATTTTTCTCCTATATAATATTCTGGAGTAGCATTAGATTGATAATCATAACTATTCTTATTCCTATCAGTCTCATAATAATACTTAGATTTCTTCATTTTTCTTTCTTCTTTTGTTTCTTTCCCAGTTTGATTTCTGAATATGATGCCTATGGCATAAGCTCATAAGATTATCTTGATTAAGTCTATCTCCTCCATCTACTATCTCCTTTATATGGTCCACTACATCAGCTTTATTAATTCTTCCTTCTTCTTCGCACCATTTGCATAGAGGATATTCTGATATATATAAATTCCTTAAAGCCTTCCATTCCTTACTATTATAAAACTTAGTATTCTTAGTAGTATAACTCTTCTTCTTATTCTTATTTACAAAAAAAGGATTTTCAGCTTTTACTTTCCATATCAGCCCTTTGCTCTTAGGTAACTTTGGCATTAGTTTAATAAATCATCAGTTAAATTATCTATCTCTCCTTTATCTAAAGTATAATTAATACTTATCTTAGGAATAGCTTCTCCTTCCAGCCAGCTCTCACATACATTAGCTAGCTTTTGGATAATTCTATCGTGTACTTCATCTGGAGATTCATTATCCTTTACTCTTATTTCTACTGATAAATTAGCTATTACTTTCATTCTTTATTAATTTTAAGATTATATGATATAAATAAGATACTAAAAATACTATTATAGCTATAGGAATAGTAAGAATTAAAACTATAATAGCTTCTACTATCTTTCCTATTAATGTAATTATATTACTTATAAAAACCATATTTTTAATTCTTCTTCTATATAAATTGTAGTACTATATTTAGTTAAATGCCTTCTAATAATTCTTCTTTCTTCTTTTGTATCTTCTGGCATTCCAAACATTAACTGAAAGCTAATATCTGATTTAATGACTTTAGGAATATTAAGCTCTAGATTATTTTCTTTATCTCTTATCCATATAATCTGAGTTTTATTCTTAAAGGCCATTATTTATCTAATCTAACGGTTATATTTTCTTTACCTTCTTTAAATACTGCTGGAGTGATTTCCTCCCCATCTTCACTAACTAAAATAGAGCCCTTTATAGACATTTTATAAGCTGCCTTACTTCTCTCTTTTAATTCTTTTAATTCTTCTTCTAGCCTCACTATTTCATCAATATGGCTATAATCCCATCTTCCTGGAGAATTTTTTAATTCTAAAGCTCCTCCTTCTAATTTATAAGATTTAGATTCATATCCTATTCTTGAGAGCTGCTCTATAGTTTCTTCTTTAATATCTTCTCTTAACTCTTTAGCTCTCTGCTCTACTTTTTTTAAGTATAGATATGCAAATGAAGGCTCAAGATATCCCTCTTTTACTATTTCGACTATATAATCTGAATTATCTAAATTTTTAATTAGATTATTTTTTATTTCTGCTAATCCATTCTTTATCTCCATTAGTCTAAAGTGCTTTTATATTTATCTATAATTCTTTCCATTTGAGAAGCATAAAACACATTAAAATCATATTGCTGAGCACCTTGCTCCCATACTCTATATAATACTGCTCTTAATCTTTGGCTAGCAGTTTTAGTCTTGCCTACTTCAAAATTAGTAGTAAATTCACTAACTGCATCTACTTCAGCTTTAGATATATCATCTGAGCTTATTAATACCATTCCTGGAGATTTTCTAAGATTAAATATCCTAGTCATAGTATCAGTATCTAATTCTTGCGTATGAATATTAATACTTAGTGAGCCATCTGCTAAAGTGCTTACTTTGTTTACTCCTCCTTCAAATATTACATTTTCTTTCATAATTATTTTAATTCTACTAATATATAAAATCTTAATACTCTATGCTTAAAGAGTTAATAACTTATTAACTTATAAATGTTAAGTAATCTCATTTATTTTTCTTTTATAAAACTCTATAGCCTCTTCATAATCTATTCTAGATAATTTTACTACTACATTCATTCTACTTTCAAGATCCTTTACTACTCCTTTACCCCACTTTCTCTCTACTCCTCTAGATGCTAAGAGCTGATTCCCATTAAGAAAAGTATTACAATAGGAACATTGAGAATTAACATTTTTCTCATCATATCTAATAGATAAATATCTTCTACTGAATAGATGCCCAGCGTGAATTTTACCTCCAAAAGCTGGATATTCTTTATTACAAGAAATACATTTGCAGTATCCTCTATAATCACTATCTCTTCTTCTTATATATTCACTAAATATCTTATCTAGTTTTTTCTTTAATTTGCTAATCGTAGCCATATATATTCTTTAAAATTTCCATTAATACATTTATAGTAATACTATTACCAGCTTGCTTATATAGCTGAGTATCAGATAATCCTTTTACACTAAAAAAATCTTCATCCTTAAAGCCTTGTAATCTCCAGCATTCTAAAGGAGTTAATCTTCTTATATTTTGCTTATATTCTATGGCCTGGCTATTATGAGCATCTAAGCAGTAAGAAATACCATCTGATTTAGATAATGGGCCAGTACCTCCTTTATTAGTTTTAGAGCTTCTAGGATATAAAGAATGAGCAGTAATAAAATTATTATCATTACTTATCTTATTAGCTCTAGAAGTTATACAAGAGGCCAGAATACTATTATCATCTTTAATATTAAATTTATTAAAATCTTGATTTCTTTTTAAATGATTAATAGCTTTATCAGTTAAATAATACTTACTATCTACTTCACTTATATAATTATCAGCATCAGCTCGGCCCATCTTAAATACTCTGGCAGTAATAGGCTTAGCTATTTCAGGATTAATATTCATTTCTCCAGATTTCCAATTATCTGATTTTTTAAATATTATTTTCTTCATCTTATCACTTAAATAATATTTACTATTTATATTATCTTGTAGTAAATCATAAAGCTTAAATTCTAATTTTAATGGCTTAGGAAATTTAAAATTTCTATATTCTTTAAATCCTATTATAAAAATTCTTTCTCTATTTTGAGGAATATTATAATCTTTACTATTTAATAATTTATAATAAATATGATAGCCTAATCCATCATCAAAAATATCTAAGCTAATTTGGCCATTTTTAGTACCTCCTCCATTACTTAAAATATCTGTTACCGTTTGAAATGTTTTACCAGATTCGTGATTAATTAATCCTTTAACATTTTCTAAAATAAAAGCTTTAGGCTGATTAACTTTAATAAATTCAGCTATATTAAAAAATAAAGTGCCTCTAGCTTCTTCAAATCCTAATCTCTTTCCAGCAGTACTAAAACTTTGACAAGGAAATCCAGCGACATATAAATCCAGCTGCTCAACTTCTTTATGATTTCTTTTAGTTATATCGTTATAAAATACTTTTGGGCTATGAAGCTGATTAAATGTATCTCTGGCATATTTATCTATCTCACAAGCAAAAATAGACTTAAAATCTAATCCTAAATACTTTAAAGCCATTTCTGGAGCACCTATGCCAGAAAAATCAGTTCCTAGCTTAATCATATTTATACTTATCACTATTTCCGTTACCTATTTTAATAATCTCTCTATTTTTAATAGCCTTTCTCATAGTTTCTACTCTCTTCTTATAGATTTCATATTGGCCAATCTGATTATTTTGCTTTTTTAGAGCTTTTGTCTTTTTATAATCTCTTAAAGCTTGATTCCACATAGGAACATTAATAAAGTGAGGCCCATCCTTTTCTCTTATATGCTTATTAATAGCAAATTTAACTTCATTTAATTCCATAGAGGAATAAGACTCGGCTAAATCATTTACAAATATTCTAGTAAGATTTACTATTATTTCTGGCTCTGGATTCTGCCCAAGCTGGATATATAAATCTTTCATCATCTTATAACATTCAGTTTTTAAATACTTTATATCAGTCTTATATAAGTACCATATTTGCTTCTCTTTATTCATTAATTTGCTTTTTTACTTCTATTAATAAATCCATTAAATTATCATAAATATTTTCTAAGTGCTCACTCTCTCCAGATAATTTAATTACTTCTCTTTCATATTGTCTAGAGACATTTAAAAGCCTATTAAATTTCTTTTTAATTAATCCAGAATGCACTCCTTTTAAATTATAAAGCTGCTCATTAAAGCTTCTAAAAGTAGCTAATAATAAAAGCAAATCAGTAGTTTGTTCTCTATTCATATTCCTTATTAATTAATTCTAATCCTTTTTTATAATTTTCTAAAATCTTGTTTACTTTGCTTTGTTTTTCAGATTTTAATTCAAATAATCCTTTCCATCCGTTTTCTATTGATTGCTGAATTATTTTATTTTGAATTTCTTTATCATTATTAGAAATTCTTAATAATTTAGAAATAGCTGCAGCTTCTCCTAATTTTTTATATGTACTTCTAAATTCCTCTTTTCTAAATTCTTTCCACCTTGCCCAGGCTTCTTCATTTAGATATAAAGGATAATTTTTTTCTACTTTACTATTATAAGTATTTAGTTTAATATCAGTATTTAGTAGCTGCTGATTATCCACATCTTGATTATCCACATCTTGATAATTAGAATATGGCTTTTCAAAAATAATATAATCCCATTTAATTATCTTTCCAGCCTTATCTCTTATCTGCTCTCTCTTCATATATCCATTAGCAGTAAGCTCTTTAAATGCAGAGTATATAGAAGATTTACCATCTGTATGCCATTTAGTAACTTCTTCTACATATAGAGTCCAATCATTAGGAAGAGCTAAAATATGGCATAATAATCCTTTAGCCTTTAAGCTCATATTCTTATTAAATATAAATTCATTATTAATAATACTATAATTATTATCTTTTTTAACTCTAATAAGTTTCATATCCCAGCTCCTTTTTTACTTTATTCTGGAGCTCTATCTGCCTCTTAATATATAATTTACCTCTTAGCTCTTTATGTTCCTCCTGGACCTTAGCTCTAGTCCTTCTAATAGTTTCGGATGATGTAAATTTATTTTCAGATAGCATATGTAAAAAATCAAAAGCAGATAAATCATTAATATTAATTTTATTATTATATAATTCTTTCCACCAGAAATTAGCTATTAGCTTATTATCGGAATCTCTATTAGATGGATTATCCATTAATAATTTAGTTATTATTTTTTTAGTAATTTTCATAATTCCTCTACTATTTTTTTAATATTTAATTTTTCTAAAATTCTATTTTGATTAGTTTTTTTAGCTTCATCTATTAAATTATCTATATCTATAAATCCTAATTCACATTTAGTTACTTCTAATAAAGATTCATATTTACCCAAGTAAAAAGAATCCATATTTAAGAATCCTTTATGCTGCTTATAGTGATGAATAATAGAAGCGTGATTCATATTAAATTCTCTTGCTATTTTAGACCAGCCAAAGCTTAGCAAATCTTTACATAAAGCGTAAGCCATCCTTCTAGCATCTATAATCCTTCTTTCTCTAGAGTTACTATTGAAATCTTTAAGAGATAAATTATGTATCAAGCAAGTACATTTAATAATTGATTTTAAATTATCTCTTTCTTCTATTAATTTTTCTATTCTATCCATTGAATTCCTCCTTTACTATATTATAAATTCTTATATCTAATTCCTTCAATTCTGCTAGAATCTTTCTTGATTCTCTTCTAGCCTCTGCTCTTTTAGTCTTGGAGATATCTGTTCCAGTAGCAGCATTAATAATTAGATGACTTCTTTTAAGAATATCATCTATTTTATTTTTATTTTTTTTATTCATATTTTCTCTTTAGCATCTTCCTCTATAAGCTCCAGTAAATTATCATTTTGAATAAAATCATAAAATAACTGAGTCATATCATCAGAATTAATTAATACTTTTTTAATATATAAATCAGATGAAGGAGGAGAATAATAATCCCCTCCATCATTTGTATATTCATAAAATATTTCCATAGAATATTCTTCTTCTTCTATGAAATATGAATCTATTACATTCATATTAAAACGGTAACCCATCATTAGACTCTAATTCTATATGGAATTCTTTAGCATCAAGCTCCTTTATCATTTTAGATTTATATTCATCTGATGACTTAATCTGCTCTTTAATCCAATCTGGGCAAATATTCTCTAGCCATTCTGCATTAAATTTATCAGTAAAATTAAATTCAAAATATTCATTTATTACTTCTGGGCATTCTACTCCTTTAGAAAGCTTACTTATATTAGAAATAAATGCGAATGATTTACCAGAATTAGATTCTTTATGAATAATAGATATGTTACAAGGAGCTCCTATAAGCTTAGTAATATCAAAATTCTCCAGCTCTTTTTTAGTAAAAGCCTTACCTCTCCAAGATTCTAAATCCTTTCTAAGATTAGATTTCTCGTGTAAGCTTAGAGTAAATTCTTTATCTATTACTAAAGGCTTCTCTACATCATTAAAAGTTCTTAATTCGTGAGGAATCTCAAAGCTTAGCCTAATTCTATTAGACTTTTTACTCTCCCCTTGATATTCAAAATTCTGAGTACCTATATGAATCATAGAGAAACATCTAGCTATATGAGTACCAGAAGGAGTTAATTCTTTTTTTACTTTTTCAGTTGATTTAATAATAATCGCCATTTTTTAAAATTGTTAAGTTAAATTTAATTAGTTCCTACTTTTATATAAAAAAATATGAGCAGTAAGTAAGCTCCAGTAAATCCTCCTATAATTAAATCTAAATTAATAGGAGTAATAAATATAAGAAGCATAGTAATTATGCCTATGAATATACTTATATAAGCTACATCATCTAAGCCAAATTTAAAGAATTGAACATCAGTACCTAATTCTAATTTAGCTTCATCTAAATAATCTTTTTTAGCTAAATCTTTCATTACTTTAATTTATTTATTAAGTCTAATCTCTGAAGCATTAAATTTACTCCATCAGCTCTACCTTGATGATAAGAGGCCATTTCATTATCATTTCTTTCATTCTCTTGCTTAGCTTTATTTTCTTCTAATTCTTTGTACTTTCTAAATTCTGCAATAGTTTGCATAATTAATAAATCTTTCTCAGTCATAATTTATATGTTAGTTAATATTTAAGTTATACCTAAAAAAGCCGACCACTATTTCAAGGTCGGCTATTTTAAAAAATTATAAATCAATTAGCTTCTAAATATGTTTCTAAGGTATTAATAGAATCTTCTATATTATCTAAAAGCTCTTCCAGCTGAGAAGTTTTATCTTGATATTCTTCTCCTTTTTCTGAATCTTGCCATTTATCAGACCTATCCCAATATATATCATCTCTATCTGATATTTTCTCTGATAGTTTTTCTCTAAAATTTTCTAGCATATTTAATTCTCTCTTCATTTTCCTATTATTATAAATTAGTTATTATTTGAAGCAGCGTTATATTCAAAATCAACATAATCCCATAGAGGAGCTTCTACTAAAGAAATATTATCTTCTATAAAATTTTCTCTTCCTATTATAGTAGAATATAGATTATCGATATGAAAAAATATATAATAAGCTTCATCATACACATAAACTCCTAATACTGATTCTCTCCATTCAATATCAGCATAATCATACTCATCTAATATATGAGGAGCATTATTTTTAAGATATGTATATCCTACACTATCCATCTTTACAAATTTTTTACTTTTAATAAATTCTTTCTTAGTCATAATTTTTATTTATTGTTAGTTTAAATTATTTATACTGCTAATATATAATTATTATTAATATGTTAATAGAATTCAACATAAATAAATTATTACTAGATATAAATAATATTATAATAAATAAAAAAACACATAAAAAAAGGAGATTTATATCTCCTATTTTTACTAAAAAAGTCATTTTTCTGTTGATTAATTATATAAATGAGCTTTTTTATATGACCAAAAACAAACCAAATATATTAAAATATATGAGTTAAATGGGCTATCTGCCCATATTCATTATGAATAAAGCCTTCTACTGCCTTAGATTGATTACTACCAGTATAACCTTTATGATGATGCCAGGAATCAGTACCACTAGGAGACCTAAGAAATTCCACCGTTACACCTACATTATCAAAGCTGCTCATAAATTTATATCTTTGCTTATGATGCAAATGATGAAGATAAATATATCTATACTTAGATGCAGCCCACTTATCTGGAGATTCTTGAGCCATTAATAAAGGTAGTGTATTTAATTTAGCTCCATCTCCGTGAGATAATCCTATTAACGAATTTTTCCAGCTAAAATATTTTCTAGGATTAGGAGAAGCATCTACTATAACCGAATCAGAATTTCTATACCAAGCTTTTAAAGCGTGAGCTAGATGGAATCCACTCATATAATCGTGATTAGACATAGAATGAATGCACTCTACTGGAGCTATCTGAATCAACATCTCTACTATTTCTACATATAATTCTAAAGCTTCAGTAAAATGATTAAACCATTTACCAGAAGTATCTTGATTAGTTCCTTTAGAAGTAGTTTGAAATATTGTATCTGTATGCAGTATATCATTACCTATACAGAATACTATTTTTTCTAAAGGAAATCCTTCGGCATTTTTTAAAATACCTCTTACTCCTTCTCTTACTCTATTTTTAGCTATATCTATATTATAAGAATTTCCAGTTTCTTCTTTATTAGCATATTTACCGATATGAATATCAGCTGGATTTATAATTAATAAATGAGGATTTTTTCTATTAGGATAATTAATGGAGGGATATTTAGGAGAATATTTTGAAATGAGCTCCTCAATAGATTGTAAAAATTCATCTTTAGTATATTCATTAGGCTTAGCAAAAATGGAAAATTTCTTAGATTTATACCAGTAATGAGATACAGAATTTATATCTATTCCAGAATTTTCACATTCCTGAATCAGTAGATTTTTAGCTTCTTTATCTGCCCTATATTCATCTACGAGCTGCCATTCATCTTCCTTTAATCTATACCTCTTCTCTTTTTTTAGCATTAACTTTAGTTATAGTTCTTCCTACAAAATAAGCTCCATAAATTGAAAGTAATAGCATTTGATATACTGGAATATAAGCTACATTCAATTTAAAGTCTCCTATATTTCCATCTAAAAAGCTTATTATCACAAATACTATAGTAACAAATATTAAACTAATTGGCCTAATATTTTTGCTGAGTAAATTATCACTAGTCATATCTGCCCTCCATCTTTCAGTAACTTGATTAGAGGCATTCTTTTCAGCCTCATTTACTATCTTTTCAAGCTCATTCTTTACTATCTGCAGCTCTTCCTTATTAGTAATAGTAGTATCTAAAATTCCTTCAGCTGATTTAAATAATCCAGAAAATAATTCTTTTAATATAACCATAGAGCTGAATTCTTAGTAATATCTGAATCACAATGAATATAAGAATCAGCTATTCCAATTCTAGAAAATCCAGCATTAATTAAACTTCTTACTATAATTTCTCTATCTGCTGAATTAGTGCATTTTATATCAGCAGCCACTCCAGCCAGATGACTAGAATTTTTAGCAGCTTTATATCCTTCTTTAATTAGTCTTTCATTAGTCTCTCTTGACCTCCAGCCAGAAAGTATTATGAATGGAATCTGGGCTTCCTCACGAGCTGCCTCTAATCTGATTAAAAAATCCTTTTTCATATTTTTACCAGTACCAGGATCATCATCGAATTCTTCTAATTTAAAATATTTCATTTTATTACTTTCTAATTTTTTTATACTATTGGTCCAAGTCATTAAATTGAATTTCATTTTCCTTGTGAGTTATAAGGCTTAACATATTGTGAGCCTCCTTTAGTTTTACTTTTATTCTTAGAATGAATGCCTCTCCTTTTTTTATTTACTTTTTTACGATATGTAAATCCTACACTCTTAGCCATTATCTATTCTTTCTATTATAAAAATACTTATCTAAAGTATAAATTATAGTAACTATTAATAAAGCTATCTTAAAAAAAACTTCTATATCTGCTAAGCTTACAAATGTAAAAGTAGTAGTATTTAAAATTAATACATCACTTATATCCTTTATAAAATTTTTCATTTTTTTAAATTTTCTAATTCTTCTAATTTATCTATAATTAATTTTAAGATTACTATAACTTTTTCATAATCTCCAGACATAAAACTATATTCTATATCTATTCCTAATTTCTCTATTTCCTCTTTTATCATAATTTATTACTTTCTAAAATTATAGTATAGCTTACTCTTAAATTACCTCCTCCATTAGTAGTACCTTTAAAAGCTGGAAGAAGTATATCTCCAGCACTTAATGGAAATGATGAAGATAGATTTTCTCCTTTTACTGGCCTTTGTGAATAATTACTATCTGGACCAGCAGAATTATCAGCATCTACATTACATACATTAGTCATATCTAAATTATGCACATCATTATAAAGAGGAGTGCCGTGAAATAAGGCAGCAGTACTTTGATAATTTCCTACTCTATAAAAAATGCACATCATACCTACTAGAGTACAATCAAAAGGAATTACTATTCCTACTGACTGAATAGCCTCCTCTACATCATTAAGAGTATTACCAGTATCAGAAGTAACCGTATTCCAGGAATGATTAGAGATTCCAGCTGAGGAAAAAGTAGTCCAAAATCTAGAAGCTGCTGCTTGACTACTAAAATTAATATACATCTGAGAAGGCCTCCTAGAATATTTTTGAGTATCTAAATCATCTATAAAAATAGCTGAGAATTTAGGAATAGAAAAATCATTATGAATACCTAAAGCTTCACTAGTTTTTACATTTATAGGAATATTAGTACTTCCTACTGATACATTATTAGTAACTTCAGTTTTAAATACTTGACCTTTAGGAGTTACTACACATATAACATCTCCAGTTTTTAAAGGAATAGTAGTAGCCACTACATTTATAGGAGTACTATTAGGAGCAAGCTCTGCAGTAGTAGTAGTTATCGTTTTATATAATACATTTAATCCCATTATCCCATCTGTAAAGTTCCGTTAGCTCCTTGATTTCCCCAATCATAAGGCTCTTCCAAAGTGCTAGTAATATTACTAAAATCTCCAGAAGCTCTCCAATATTCTCCAGTAATAGTATCATTACCAGCATTAAACTTATAGCCATTCATTACCATAATATCATTATTATTATTGACATCTTTTAAAGCCACCATAGGGCCAAAATAGCGAGGATTACCTAATAAATAATTTACTCTAAATATATACTGCCTTAATGGAATAAATTCTCTTTGACCAGAAAAATTCTCTTCAGTTAAAATTTTAGTAATTCTTCCAGTATTTCCAGCTTGCCAAGCTTGCCAATCTTCTTCTATTGTATTTTGCCAGCTTGAGCCATTATAAATTCTTATCCTTCCCCAAGATGGAGCAGAAGTAGTAGGTCCATCTCCTATTAGCATATTCCCTAAATCCATTACTTCATTAGAAGTAGAAGTAGAATCTATAGCAGTAAATATTCTTTCTATAGAGCTCTGCCCATCTATTAAATATTGAATTATAGAATCAAAATAGCTACTTTGAGCAGTTAATACTACTCCATAATTATTATAATAAGTATCTCCATCGGCAGTCTGTGCATTATACTTATTAAATCTTACTAAAAATTTAGCCTCTCCAGATACTGGAGGATTAGCAGTAACAAAAGAAATTTGAGTATAATTATAAGTAGAAACCCAAGTATTATTATAGAATAAACCTTGTGCAAACATAATTTGCTCATTAAATACTTTCTGAGTAGTAGTCCATTCATTATTATTTTTATCCCAATAATAATTCCCTACCTTAATCATATATACTACATCAATAGAATCATACATAGCATTCACATCTACTCCAGAAGCATCTCCAGCAGTAAAGGCAAAAGTTTGATTAAAAGAAAGATAAGCCTCACTACTATTATCTATATATCCTAAATCTATTAAATTAGCATCCATATCAGCAGCAGATACCCATTCAGACAAAGTTAATTGTTCAGAATATAATCCAGATTCAGTCCAGTTACCATAAACTGCAGTAGATTTTTTTAATGGAGCATAATATTCATCTACTCCTCCAGATAATTTAGTAAGATTTAGAGTATTATTTAAATTTCCTAGACTTTCCTCTCCATATTGTAATGCTAAGAGGCCACTTCCTAGCTCTGAGGAATTATAAGATAATCTTCTGTAATACCATTTACTATTATCATTTCTCCAATTATCTATATGCACTATATGCCAGTATCCATTCTGCTGAAATATTCTTAATCCCCAGCATTTTAAAATAGCTTCTAAAGCATCATAAGCACTTCTAGGAGTTTCTTTTACTGGAGTATTACCATCATATTCAACATCCATAAAGCCATAAGGATACATAGCTGAATAATTCCAGGGACTATTACTGCTGCCAGGAGATGGCATAGAATCTTCATACCAGTGGACCATCTCTCTTAAAAAAGTTTGAGAAGAAGAAAAGAAATCTACTATACCTCCAGTATAAAATCTTAAGAGATTTACTACTATATTTCTAAAACTATATAAACCTTTTAATTGTCCGAAAGAGCCATTATAGACATCTCTATTAAATGGAATATCTTTCATTAAAGATAATCCATCTACTGCCTTTATCTTTACTTTTCTAGGATATGATTCATCTTCTAACTCTACTATATCAGATATTATTATTCCTCTCCACCATTCTGGATAACTTGTTCCGTTTGTTCCTTGCCCTACTTCAACTTTAAATCTTCCTTGAGCTGCTGATTTTAGTAAGTCTATAAATGCTCCAGTAGGAGTAGAGCTATCTCCCTCTACATAAAAGCTAAATTCTATGCTAGATGATTTGATAGGCTGATATCTATCATCTCCTTCTCCTTTATAAGTTAATATAAATCCATTACTATCACATCTAAACTCATTAGAAGTACCTCCAGTATATTCAGAATCATAAATTCTTATCTTATAATATATTCCCTGGTCACTTCTAAATTCTCCATATAATCTCTCATTTCCTAAAGCCATTATCCGAGTCTATTTTGAATTTTATTTTGCTTATTATTAGTAAGCCATATATCTTCTCCCTTTATCATTCCTTCTACTATAATCTTTTGAGAGCCTCCTCCCATATAACTCTGAAGCTTAGATAATGGAGCTATGACCTCTGGATCGGCAGAAGCTCCAGGATTATCCCCTACTAAAGCTGCAGTAGGTCCAAAAGCTAATCCACCTTCTGCAAGTGCTGGAAGAGGAGCAGAAGCTATAGCAGCGACTTGAGCTGCTCCAGCTGCACCTATAGCTATTGCTACTGGAATATTAAAAGGAGCTGGAATATTGGCTAAAGCATTAGTAACGGCCATAGCAGAATTAACTATAGCTCCGAAAATAGCATATTTTTTATTAGCCTTAGCTTGCCTTTTCTGAATTGCTTTTCTTTTTACATCAGCATCTCTCTGAATAGTATCTATTTTATCTTGTTTTTGCTCTTCAGTTAGAGCAGAATTTTCTACTGATTCAATCTGCTTCTGAGTTTCTAAATCAAGATTAGCAAATTCATTCTGGAATCTTTGGTCTGAAGCTGCCTTCATAGCTCCCATTACTTCAGAAAATATAGCTCCCACTTTTTGAATCTTATCAGTAGCAGTTTCTCCAAATTCTGCCCAGCCCTTTTTCATATTATCCAGAAGAGAAGAATTATTTTTTTCTACTTTCTTAAATGGATTT
>VMHT01086814.1_pt1 | contig 13903 bp, 8 predicted proteins | sample 4693611 | NCBI WGS metagenome assembly VMHT01 (sample SAMN12280063, study PRJNA550983) | marine metagenome | isolation source: seawater sampled from same location over 5 years 0.02-0.2 micron viral filtrate | place: USA: collected off the coast of southern California halfway between the port... ... | reverse complement strand
ATTATGATATATAAATTTTAAATTTGATTTATGAGGTCCAAACATATTATTTTTATAAATTTTATTTAAATCACTCTCTACAACAATAAATAAATAAGACTCAAATTGTTTTACTCTATCTAGTTCGCGCTTAAACCTTTCAAACCCTCCAGACAATGTACCCTTAAAGTCTTGCTCAGCTTTCCTGTCTACATATGTATAATTATAATCCTCTCCAGCGACAGTATAATCGCCAAAGTCTAATTTTAAATCTTGTGACGAATTAAATATTAGGGGCTTCTGCTCTCTAGTGTCAATCATAATTTCTAGATCTTCGAACTCTGCATCATCATTAAAGAATCTAGGGATTATAGGTTTCGAGAATAAAGGTTTTACCCCCGCTTTACTACAAGCTTTTGAATAAGATCCAAAGACATTTTTATATGTATCTATGTCGGGTAATTGAGATATTTTAAGCTCCAGATGATTGGGTGCATATTTAAGATTTTTATTCTCAATCCTGTCTTTTAGTTTTTTAATTATATATTCTCCAACTTTATCTTTAGACTCGCTCTGACACCATTTTAACATTTGTTTACGAGTTGTGAAGTCGTGATTAAAATAATCTTCTTTATTCTTGAATGGCAGAGGCTCTCCAGTTAGTAAATTGTTCCTTGGGTAGTAAGTTGTATAATATGTAGCTAAATCAATCTTATGTTTCTTTAGATGAATATGCAAACCTTTTTCGGTTTCATACTCTTCTCCGCATACTTTACATTTAAATGACATCGCCTTTAGATATACCTAATATTCGAGACTTCCATTCATTCATTGACTCAAGATGGTCTGCCTCTTCCTTGATGGCTTTCTTTTGCATATCTGCCATCTTCACCATAAGCTTTCTCTCTTCTTCGTTTTGAAAGCTTTCAACCAAGGATAAGATTGAAGCATTTTTGTCTTGCCTTTGCGAAATACGTTTCGCTCTGTCTCCAGCAAGCCTTTGAATTAATGACTCTTGTCTTTTTTCGCACTGATTGTACTCCTCACTTTTAGTCTTTAATAGCTCCGACAATCTGACTGTTAACTCCTGTTGCTCGTCAGCATCATCAAACATGCGGTTTAATTTCTCCATGTGAGAAGATATATTTTTTAAATTAATATAATCTACACATACATTAACATATAAATTAACCTCGTCAGCACTTAAGTCTGGCTTATCCCATGTTGCACGTATAAACTCTGCTTCAAATAAATGTTGATCCTCTTTCTTTTGGTAGTTGTTGATGATTTGAGTAAACCTAGGAGACTTTAAAAACTTCAATAAAGATTCTATTGATTTTCTCTCTAAGGTTTTAAGCTGTTTAGCTTCAAATTCGTTGTTTGTATATAAGTTAACTAAATACAGGCAATCATTAAATGTTTTTGGCGATTGGTAGCTTGGTTTCTCCTGCCGCTTTTCTTCTTTTTTTCTTTGTTTGAAAACATCCAAATATTGATTGACAGCTCTTTGATGTCGATCTAAATTCTTGACTTCGCTATCAGGAAATAGTAGTTGAGCAATCTGAAAGCTAGACATGCCGTCTTGAGAGTATTGCTCTATAAACTGCTTCTGCTCTTCCTTTAAGACTATAGGTGTAACTTCCTTTTTTTTAGTGGTCTTATATTTCATATCCTGCGAGGCTAGGTATGCCCTTACAGCCCTACCTTGCTTTGATCGACCATCTATTGTCCCATCCTTGAATGTAGCTCTAGTTAATTCAATGAGATCAGGTATCTTGTGAAAATGCTCATCTATAAATTTTTTTTGTTCCACAGTTAAGTTCATATGATAATATCCTTATCTTTTATAATCTTTAAAACTTTCTCCTTAAAGAACTTGCGCATATTTTTAAGTTGTTTATATCCAGCAGTTCTTCCTTTTTCGCTTGTTTTGTATCCTAACTTTTTCGCAACTTCATCTTCGCTCATGTTTTGAACGAAAAGCATATTATATATTTCATAATGTTTTTCAGATAATTGTTCGCGTAAATGTCCATCTATTTGTTGTACAGCTCTGTCTACCTGAAAAGACTCACCTTTAAATGCATTAGATTCGTATTCCTGAGCATCAAGCCTCAGTGGAATTTTTACATCGTGTGCATTTTTTTTGCTTTTGGTCCATTTTGCATAAAGCGGACACGATGAATCTTGTACTCCCGATTTAGTAAAAGAGCATAAGTTATCCCCTGACGCAGATGAGTCGAATGGACAACTAGAGCAAGGCTTAGCAAAGTTTAAATAATAATTTCTTAGTATATTCTTGAATTGATTGGTTATAATTTTATTAATCCAAGGCTTTAGATCTCTTTTTTGATCCCACTGATCCCATTTTTGATAAATGTGAACCCTTATAATTTGTTCTACATCTTCAAAGGAAATCCAGGGAATTGAATCTAGGAACCATTTATTTTTTCTTTTCTTAATCTCCGCATTGATGTCCTCAATTCGATCTTCATATTTAATTTTTTTAGGTCTTCCCATTTTTTCTCGGGCGACCTCTCCTTTTCTTTAGTGGCTCAGATTCTGTATCTGTGCGAACATTTTTAAATAGAGAGCCCATACTAAAAGAGGCGTTTGATGAGACTTCTATGTCGTATTCTAGCTGTGATAATTCTGGAACTTCATAAACTTCTGTTCCTTCTTCATCAAAGTCAGATTCTATTCGTTGGGCCTGAGCTTTTCTAGGTGGGACCTTTTGTTTAGGTTTAACGCTCTCTTCTCCAGATAGTGGATGTCCACAGTTAGAGCAAAACTTAGGCTTGGAAAATCTATATTCGTTTTTACTACCGCATTCCTGACAATATGTTGATAACATAATACATAATAAAAACTTATTTAATTAAATTCTAATTTAAATTAAATACCCACATATGATTTTAGATTGTTGAATTAAAAACTCTATATCTTCTTTAGATGGTTTTTCTTTATGGGTGGTAAATTCTACATTAATTATGCCTATAATATTTTTGCTTAAAGTTATAATTGGAATAGAGTATCCAGATTTAATACCTCTATTTTCAAACCAATTTTTCAACAAAGAGCTATCCGCTTTATCAATATTAATACTGAATATCTTTTCGTTAATAACTTCGGATACAAATTGATTAAATGAGCTAATTCTTAACCCTTGTAAGTTCAGAGCTTCAGAGCTAACTCCAGCCCTTAATGACTCATATGTGCAGCTAAATTTTTGTTGGTGACTGCCACTATAAAAAGATTCTCCATTATGAAACTCATACACAGACACTCTATCTGCATTTAAAGTATCAAGAGCATACCTTATAGCTTTTTCAACATTTGCATTTTGTATTGTGCATTTTTCGACCGATAAACTTGCTTGGTTTTTTTTCTTTTGCAAGAAATCTTTTAAGAATAGACTAATTATAGTTGTTGCGGCAACTATACACGATGATAGTATAACTGACCAATCCATACAGTATAATACACTATAATTAAAATGTGATTAGATTTTTTCTGCCCAAATTTTCAAAAATGCATTTTTAATGTCTGCATATGAATGATTGCTCGAGAGTGTAGTCTGAAATTGAATGTGATAAGCTCCGTCACCGAGTGGACTAATTGTAGTATTACCAATAGGTATATCACCAATATCAAGCCTATCTTGCTGTTCAACTTGGGTGCTAGTTACGGTTTCAAAGAAAGTAGTTTGATTATTGATGTCCGTACTATCAACAATGGCAAATCTTAGTTTATGATAATCTATAGCGGATAACGTAATGCCTCTGACGGTAATTCCCATTGAAGTTATATCAAAACTGTCTTCTGGGTTAGTGAGAGTAGCATTAGTTCCACTAAGCTTTACATATAAAGCATTAGCATGCCCTTCTGCATTAAGTTGAGCTCTACTGTTAAGATCTTGGTCAATAATGTTAGCTTCGTTATCCCATGCGCTTGCAGGGTCTTGAACTTCTGTGCTTGGGTTTGCTTTAGCATTTGCTAACGGATCGTAAGAGTAGCCTTCTCCGCCGAAAAAGAATTGAGTGCTCGAAGAAGATCTATAAGTATCTTTTAATAGGCTGTCTCCACCGATAACTTCTGGAATGTCATCGTTGGTATAATTTGCGTATGATATTTTCTCTACTTGCATCTCATCTTCAAATGTTGGCCGCAAAGCTAATGCATAAGGCCCTTTACTTGTGTATTGATCGGTATACCAACCTGTGGTGGAGTAAAGACGATAGCGGTCGTTCCACATTTGACCAGGTACATCTCTGAAATTAAAGTTTAATATTTTTCCAGTATATAATATTTGTCTGGCTGTTCCGTGCCTTGCTTGACTAGTGGCAGATTGATTATTATCGCTTTGTATACCAAGATATCTATGATAATTTTTACCCTCAATACCAATAGTATTTGCATTGATTAAGATTTCTTCTGAGTTTTCTAGGGTTGCATTGCTTCCTGCATCGCCAAATGCTACGATCTGAAAAGGAGTATAATTGAATGCTCCAAAATGTGAACTGCTAGGAAGATTGCCGTCAACTATACTGTTTCTAGACCATTGATTCGCTAGATTGTAATGGTAATAGTGATAACCTGCTTGTGCATAACCTGCAGTGCTTATTGTCTCGTTACTGCTTATAACATTGTTCTGATAACCACCAATAGTATCATCGTTCATGTCTCTCCAGTGTCGATATATATGACGAATTGACGAACCTTTTCTCATATCATCATCAGCAAAACCCTCTCGACCTGCTCCGCCTACACTCCAAAAATCCCATAAGTCTTGGAGTGTCTGTGGATTTGATCCGTTTAACCAATCTTCTAGATAATGTGGTTGTTTAAAGTTTAAATATCCGTCTTTGCTTCCAAAATATCCATTGTGTGGTCTGTATCGATTGTATCCATTTAATCGAGATGATTCAAAGTGCTCGCTGGTAGCTCCTTCACCAGTAGTCATAACGATCATGCCTTTTCCGTTTCCGTCGTGAGCATATAAAAACCAAACAGTTGTGTTTCTAGCATAATCAAACCAATTTTGATACTCATTACTCATTACGTTAGACCATTCATCTAAATTATTAGTTGAAGCTGAAATAGCATTTGGTATTGCTCCGTCTAATCTGTAGTCGTTCTCAACTTTATTAACACCTGCTCCAGCGGCAAAAGCCCTAAATATCGTATTATTTCTGTATGCTGTGCCAGAACTATTTGTTATTGCTTGTGGTTCCCCAGCGCATGAGTAAGTATATCCAAACAGAGGAACAAACTTGTTTGCTGGTATGCCGCCAGTTTTATTGCTTTTGATTTTTAATCTAATAGATTCGAAGTTGGCATCGCCCCAATATCCATGACTACCAGGTACGAAATTTGCATAAGGACTGGGTATCAACATCATACCATCTGTAGGTGTGCCGTCAATAGTTGAGTGAGTAAATACAGTACCTCCGTCACTTGCTGCTTTTTTCTGGAATTGTCCAGCCCAAGCATATCTATCAAAAGGTCCTCTATCTGAATTTGAATTTAGTGTGTACCTCTGATCATAAGCTAAATATAATTGCTGGGAATCTCCGCCAGCATCTAGATGAGTTGCGTTTCTGGTGGCATACATCTTGGTTAAATCCATATTCAATCGATCATAATTTTGAACTGCAGCGTGGTCTTCCCCCAGAGGTCCCATTCTGGACATAATTTTTACGGTGTCGTTTGTTGTTGATGTTGTTTCAAGGTTACGGCCCAAGCCTATCATTCCCTCAAAATCATCATTAGTTGCTCTATTAAATGTTGTTGCCATATTAAATATTAGTTGATTCCTGTCCAGGAAAAAGAGTGATCGTGCGAAGTGTACGGATCTGTAGTCATAACTGAATCCGTTCCTGTGGAGTATATTTTTGTGTTTATGATCATGTCTGCAAAACTAAGTACACCAAAAGAGGTTAAACTGGAGTCGAAATCTTCAAAGGTTCTTGAGTGTCCCGTATAATCAATTTGAGTAATTACTCTGATATCAGCCAGATCAAGTTTATCGATAGATGTCAACCTGGAATCTAAATCTTCAAAAGTCTTTTGATCGCCAGTATTATCTATTTTCGATATCAATCGTATGTCGCTAATATCTATAATATTGCCACCAAATGCATTCGAGTCAATATCAGAGAATGTGTTTGAGGAATCTTGGTAGTCTATAATGCCAGCATGCATCTTGACATCGTTAACGCTAAATATTCCTCCGCCTGGAGGTGCGACTGGAGCCACTGGAATATCTTCTATTTCAACTACCACAGAAGGCGGTAACTCAAGTTGCACAAAACTTAATTCAGGCAAACCGTGAATAAAATTGTTTGATGTTAAACCGTTTCCAGAAACCGATATAGAGCTATCGGATGCTACGAAAAGCATAGAATTGCTAACGGTAGATGTTAAACCTTTATTGTATAAAGAAACAATTCGCTGAGTTCCATTGTAAAAATCTGCTCTACTCAGAGCTGATGCATCGTTAGATTCAAAACATATTGTAGATGAAATTCTGTAAGTTCTACCAACAACTAAATTGCCAAACTTTAAGTCGGTTATAAATCCATCAGATGTTTGATCTTGGGTAACATAAGCTGTACTAAATTCGTTTGTCGTGGATGAACCTACTGAAATTTCAACGAACTCAACTCCGTCTTCTCCATCTTTAACTTTGACATATTTACCGCCAGCATTAGAGTAGTTGACGGGAGTATCTCGCAGCATTTTAAAATCAATGTTACTTTTTCCAGCACTTGGGTCGCATGTTCCATTAAGTAAAGATGTCGGCGGCAATAAGTCTGATCTAAAAGCTATTTTATCAACTCTTATATCCTGCATGTTACCATTGAAAAATACCATTGCCTGCCCAGCCCCCATTGGCCCAGCTCCAATACTGAGGCCAAAGTTAGGAGTAATAGTTGATGCGTCAGATGTCCAAGCAAGACTCTGCTCTTGATTTCCGTCAAGATACAAAGACATCGTGTTGTTTTCATTAACAATTGCAACATGGTGCCATGTTTGAGCTGATACGGTTGAGGTGCTAGCTAGCGAAAGTCCTGTTGCATTGCTTAGACCCTTCATGACATCAAACTTTACTTTGTTGTCTGAATCTACAATCAGTCTAATTCCATGTTCATTGTTGTTTGCCGCAGTTAATAATAAAGGTTCTCTGGTATTAAGGGCATCTTTGAATATCCATAATTGTATAGTATAGTTTTTTATTATTTTTGTATGGAAAAACTTGAACGCAGAACCATCGGCAACTAGCAGCTGTCCGTTACCGTTAAATTGTATAGAGCTAGAACCAAAACCAGCCTTAGGGTTACTGGTGCTATGTGTTACATTTGATCCAAGTATTGAATAATTATTAACAGAGGAATCTTCGAATGCAGAGCTGTTTGTTGTTTTATCGCTTTGTAAATGAAATTCAGAACAGTTATCATCATTATAAATTTCTTGTATTCCACCAGCAGGCATATCAACCCACTCCAATCCTGTAGTTGTTGATTGCAAAATTTTTCCTTCATCATAACCAGACGGAGTATCATGCAAATCCTTAAGATTAAATTTTGCTGATAATTGTTTGCCTATGGAAGCAAATTCGTCTAACATATCTTTTGCTTGTGACATAATTAAAATAGAGAAGTTGGGGGTTTAAAATTTCCTTGGTTGCTGTAAATAGCGGTTTTAGATATTCTAATGTCTTGCATTCTTCCTTCTAGGTGCCTAATGCTATTTCCAGGCACATTATGAGCTGCTCCTATTAATAATTCTTGTTGTTGAGCAGCCTGACTGGGTGACGCGATTGGATTTGACAATTCTCCTTGAAATATTCCATTAATGTGAGAATAAAATTTACCATCTTTAAAAGTGACGGCAACATGATTCCATTGTAATTCATTTAGAGTATTTTGTGATGTGTGTTGATAATGATTATTCCCTGTAGATGATCCATTAAGCATATAAGCTTCTATCTTACCATTCCGACCTCTAATCATTAGTCCAGGAACATTTGAATTGGAGCTTGTACTAACAAAATCGTATATTGTACTGCTGCTTGCTGGAACAAATTCTTCTGTAGGAGTATTTGGATCAAGAGCGTTTCTAAAAAGACCTATATCATAAGTCGAAAACCTCTGACTACTGCTGCTTCTACCTTGGTACTGTAGCCTTATTGCGTTGAATGGAGGGTATGGGCCGTTACCAGTTCTTGTCTGTTGCGATGTATTTTTAACTCCACTAATTATATGCTGCCAAACATTATCTGCCGACCTTCTGATATAAAATTTCCTTCCTCCGCCGCTATCACCGCCTATTCTGTATGTCCATGTGATGCGATCAATGTCACTGATTTCAGATGTGAAATATATTTCGGCGCGAGCTGTAAACAAACTTAATCCGCTAATGCTTTGACGTCCAAAAGATGTTGTTCCCGATGAATCAAATACATTTGCTGCAGATCCGAATAATGAACCTGGTCCACTTCCTCCAGTATGTGATATAGCAGCAGATTGAGCTTCTAGCCTGCACCAAAATTCTACTGTGTAATCTGATGATCCATCATGTAGAAATGTAAAGTCTCCGATATCACCCACCTCTAAACGAGAAGACCCCTGGAAATTTAAAGTATTAGTGTTGAAAAGTTGTTCTGTATTGTCGACTAAAACTCCATTAATATTATTAATTGATTTATTTTTTTGACTTTTTTCTATAATAGTATTAGAATTTGTGGCTTGAACATTAAATTGTAGCTGATCGGACGAAATTGATTTGGCGGGCAACAAGCATTCAAAGTATCCAGTAATTGAGCAGTCTTGATCCACAAATAAGGATGTGTTTTTACTTTGACTGTCGGCAAAAGCTAAGTTGGTGCTACTGTCCCAGTTTTTAAATGTGCATTCAGCTCCTTGAGGGTCTATGTGCTCTATGGCAGACAAGTTGATCGTTTGAGCTTGAGCAAATATACCCCATTTAAATGTACTTTCATCTATCTTTACCACATTCAGCTCTTCGCCTGGTAAATTCGACGAAGGATAAGTGCAAACATCTATAACAAATGGATCAATGTCTGAATTAAATGCGTTCATAAATGAGTTTGAAGCGTTTTGAGATATAAAGCTATCTTTATATGCAATATATTGGGTTAACTCATCTAAATTAAAAACACAGTCAGGAACCCCTTCGGCGGATGGAGTCGAATCCTCGCCAACTTTAACCCACTGACCATTGCAGCCGATAAATAAATCACAGCCAACAGTTATTAATTGGCCATCGGTTGGGTTATCGGGCAAATCAAAAATGTTATTAACAGAATCTACTCCGCCGCCTCCGCCGCCACCTCCGCCACCTCCGCCAGTCAAGGTAAAATCAGACTGAGCAATTTCCTCTGCTGACATTACAATAGATTTTAACTCTGAAGGATCAAGATCATCAAGAATTAATTCCATTACAATCTTTTGAGTAGCAGTTGTCGTAGCGGTGTATGTTGCTCTTAGCGATATTGTATTTCTTGTGTTTCCACCCCAAGAGTTATTACTACTTCCATTAAAATTGTACCATTTACCCCCTATAAAGTTACCATCAACTTTAAATCTTCCTTGTTGTTGAGATTGGACATGCTCAAAATAACTCGCTGTAAATTCTAATTCGATTGATGAGCCTACTGCTTTTGGGGTAAAATCAAATTCTGCAATCTTTGTTCCTACAGTATGTAAAGAGGTAATCTCAGGAAAACTCTCAGTTACTTTTTGTAAAATTGATCCAGATGGTAATATTGTAGACCCTCCGCCGCCTCCGCCTGAAGCTTTAGTTAAACTAATAAATGCTCCTGGGGATACTGGAAATTGAGCTGTGTTAGTTGTTGATGAATTAAGTTGAGTTGCAACAAATATTACATCATTTGTAGTTAAGAAAACATTTGGTTCATTAAATTCAACAGTAAGTATTCCATCGTTTCCTGAATCTTTGGTTTCTGTTCTTTCGGATATGGTGCTTTCTGTATTGGTGCTAATATCTAACTTTCGTATCCAGCATCTTTTTGTTCTTACTTTTGCCCAAGAAGGATTAAGGGCGACTGTACCAAGATTTTGAACAAATCCTTCAATATTATAGTGCCCATCTTCAGGCGGCCTCAATCCAATGATTCCGTTGCCTGCATCGTGAGTCCAATCTTGAGATTCTTGGGTAAGATTGTTTGGATCCACAATTACATTGACAATGCTTTGCACACTAGAATCTCGGAGTCTTACAGTAGAATCTATATGAGCTTTACAAAATTCATAATTAGAAGGGCTACTTCCTCCGCCTCCTCCGCCTCCTCCAGCGGGCATATCAACCCACTTTAAGCCTGTAGTTGTTGATTGTAGAATTTTACCATCATCGTAACCCGTCGGTGTATCACTTAAGCCAGTAAAAGATAAAACTGGATCTTCTATATCTGTCCATTCTAGCCCAGTTTCATTGGCTACCAAAAACTTTCCGCTTTCAAAACCCGTCGGTGTATCACTTAAACCAGTAAAACTAAGACCCGTAGACATCCTTTGGGAGAGTCCAGAGATATCGCTTTGGTTTTTTAAGAAACCTGAAATTAAATTAATATTAAAATCATTTATTTCTGATTGAGATAAAGAATTAAAAACATCACTACCTAGTACAAATTTCTGAAATTCAGGCCAAAATGTTTCACTACTAAATGCTGGCCCAATAATTAACTCTAGATCTTTTTTTAATAAATCAAATTTTTGCGATGCGTCAAAAAAGTTTTGAATAAATTTTGTACTATCTTGCAATACGGCATCTTGATCGCTAAAGCTCGATCCGTACATTTTGTTAATAGAGTCTATAATGTTTTCAGTTGCAATATTTGTTAAGCTAGTGACTTGACCTACAGCTAAGGAAAATGACTTTTGGTCACTTGCAATATCACTAAATATTTGTATTATAACCGATAAATCATTAGTGTCATTGATTTCTGGAATAGCTTGACCAAAAAGAGTTTTTAATTGATTAACGAATTGACCTTTTGCAAAATTTGCTTGAGGGCTAGAACTGGTAATTAAATCTGAAAAACTAATATTCTGTATACTACCAAAGAAGAGATTTGTATTGTTTCCGTCTGTAGCATTTCCATTGAAGTAATTTGTCATTTGCTGACCAAATTCTTTTTCGCTATTTAATATAGTTGCAGTTGAGCTATTGTCATATGTCCAGGTTATGTTGATTGGAGTCATTCCAGCTACTGGCCCAAAATTTCCCCAACTAAATTGTAATGATTGAGCTTCTAGACCACCAAAATTGGCGGAATTTAGACCTTTAGTCATTGTTTCTCGCTCTACTCCAGGAGTTGGAATAAATTCTGCTGAATTTAATGGTTGTATGAGAGCTGTAGACTGAACGACTCCGACATCTTTTTCATCGAAATAATCAAATGCTTTATTGTCTGGATTTCTATTACCAATTTCATCCCTAGTTTCTGTTTTAATTAAGTAAAAACCTTCTGGATTATTAGCGTCGGGAAATGGAGGTTCTGTAGGCATATTATGAATATTCTATAGTGATAGTTAGTTGCGAGTTTTCTAATAGTCCTAGTTGACTGTTTTCATTAACAAAAATTTCTCCACCAAGATCAAGAGTTTCCAATGTTACAGTATCCACCTTAATAGAATCTTGACCTTCAGCTTTAAATAGCGTTGAAAGCCTTTCGTTAAATTGACTAGATTGAAAACCGTCTGGAAAGAATCCATTAAAATTTGCTGACAGCAAACCAGATTCGTCTCCAGTAAATGTACCAGCTTTAATTTTCCATGAACTATAACCTCTTCTTACTGGCAGTAAATCTAAAGGCAGACTAACCGTAGTTGTTGACCTCCCCGTTATTACCCATTGGACTTCTTTCGGGAAGGGGCTAGCAGATGGAGTGATAGAGGGGGTAGGGGTAAGAAAAGGGGTTAGTGATGGTGTAGGTGTTGGTGTTAAAGTTGGAGTCACGCTTGGTGTAGTTGCTGCGACTTCTTGATTTTTTGATTCGCTTTCAAACTCTTCGTAAGGAGTGATGTTAGCCGTTGGATTGTTTTGGAGTTTTTCCATTTGGGATACCACCCATTCAAACTTTGATTGGAACCCTAGTATTGTTGTAGCTCCAACATTTTTAGGGTCAAACTGAGTCGCCGAAGATATAAATTCTCTAATCGTGCTCTTTAGCAATTGTTTTGCGTTTGAGTTAGGGCTTTTCTCGACCAATAATATATCATCGAGATTAAAATCACTTCCTTCTGGCAACTGGTCTGGTCTTTTTGTCGGCATTTTTATTTATTACACTTTTTTTTGCATATTTAACATAATGATTCCAGCTTTTATACTGGAGTGGGAGTTAAACTCGGTGTAGGGGTTGGTGTTGGGCTGGTGCCAAATAGTGGATCTTCTGGGTTATACGGTTCAGCTTCATTATAGTCTACATTAAAGCCCATATCGTGGAGAAATCCTATTGTAACTTTGCTGAGCGGTGTGTGATCTCCACCTTCACTCCAGCCAGCCATCAGCTCATGCTCTAAGCCTGGATGAAATACTCCTCCAATTGTGCGGTTATTATTTGAATGAAAATGAACGTCTCCTTCTTCTGGGTGAGAGTTTGCTGTTCCATCTCCACCATTATCTTCAACAGGTATGCCTGATAATTGGCTGACATCATAACCCAAAGGAGATAGGTAATCTTTGTACGCTTGAAATGCATGCTGTCCAGTGTAGTAGTATTTCTCAACACCAGATTCTTGATATGCTACTACTGGCTCTCCGTTCAATGTGTCATTTTCGCTTAAGATGAAATTACCAATTCCTAATAAATGCCCAATTTCATGTAAGCATGTATAGTATAATTCATTTTGCCCTAAATTGCCAACACTGTTTGACATATTTTCAAGATGTAATGTGTTAAAAACAATATCTCCAGATACTGGAAAAAATGTGCCAAAATCAAGATTTCCAATTATTGATCTAATAGCTGCTCCAGCTAGTACATTGCTGGGCAGTGTATCAAAATCTATAGCAATAGACATCTTCCATGAAGATATTGGCCCACTAACGATGACCGCATCCCATTTATTAATAGCATCTACTAAAATATTTTTATATTTAACATCGTCAAATTGCGCATTACTAGTACTATTGTTGATAGTAAATTCAAATTGGGAACTTGTAGATTTAAAAGTTGTACCGAGAATAGATCCAAATTCCGATGTGCTTGGGGTAATAGTTGCAGTTGGTGTAACTGAATTGGTTATAGAAGGTGTTACTGTTGGCGTAATGCTGGGAGTTACGGTATTAGTCGGACTGATAGTATTGGTTGGTGTTATTGCGCTAGTATGACTTACGGTTGGGCTTATACTTGGAGTAACTGTTGGTGTGGGTGTATTTGTCGGGGTTGGGGTTATTGCATTAGGATCGTCTTCACATAAGGTCATTGGAAGTATTGCGGGAAGAGTATCGCAATTATTTTGACTGCTTATTGAAGGAGTTATAGTTTGTGTTGGTGTTACTGATAAAGTTGAGCTAACTGTAACGCTTGGAGTAATCGAACTTGTTGGGGTTACTGTAGCACTTGGAGTAGTCGAGTTGGTGACCGAAGGAGTAACTGTAATGCTATTGGTAGGAGTAATCGAACTTGTTGGGGTTACTGTAGCACTTGGAGTAGTCGAATTGGTGACCGAAGGAGTAACTGTAATGCTATTAGTAGGAGTAATTGAGCTTGTTGGGGTTATTGTAATGTCTGGGGTCGTTGTAGTGCTTGGAGTAATCGAACTTGTTGGGGTTACTGTAGCACTTGGAGTAGTCGAATTGGTGACCGAAGGAGTAACTGTAATGCTATTAGTAGGAGTAATTGAGCTTGTTGGGGTTATTGTAATGTCTGGGGTCG
>VMHT01032079.1_pt1 | contig 13905 bp, 8 predicted proteins | sample 4693611 | NCBI WGS metagenome assembly VMHT01 (sample SAMN12280063, study PRJNA550983) | marine metagenome | isolation source: seawater sampled from same location over 5 years 0.02-0.2 micron viral filtrate | place: USA: collected off the coast of southern California halfway between the port... ... | reverse complement strand
TAGATAGTGGTGTTTTATTTGTAGATGTAAGTGAAAATAGAATAGGTATTAATCAAACTTCACCAGATGTATCATTAGACTTAGGTGCTAATACAGATTCAATACATGTACCAGTAGGTACTACAGCCCAAAGACCGGGAAGTCCTGCTGCAGGTTACTTTAGATATAATTCAACTACTGGCGGCTTTGAAGGTTATACAGATGAATGGGGTGCTATAGCTGGGGGTGGTGGAGGAAGTTCTTCTACGTTTGCTAAAAATACTTTTACTGGAGACGGTTCTACTACAGCCTTTACATTATCTACAAGTATGACCAATGAAGATGGTTTAATTGTATTTATTGATGGTGTTTATCAAGCTGATAATGTTTACTCAGTTTCTGGCACTACTTTAACATTTGCTACAGCTCCTGTTAATAGTAGAGTTATTGAAGTTTTTCAATTAGAAGGTGGTATTGTTGGAGTTGCTCCAGTAATTGCTACTATGACTGGTGATGGCTCTGATACTACTTTAGCTTTAGGTACAAGTCCTGATTCAGAAAATCAAACCTTTGTAACTATTGATGGTGTTGTACAACATAAAGATACTTATGCAGTTTCAGGTAGCACACTAACATTTAGTGCTGCTCCTCCCACTGGTACTAAAGTAGAAGCTATTACTTTTAACAATGTAAGTGTTGCAACTTTTCAAGATGCTGATGGCGATACTAAAATACAATTAGAAGAAAGCACTGACGAAGATAAAATACGTTTTGATACTGGTGGTACTGAACGTATGATTATTGACGACTCTGGAAAAATAGGTATAGGAACTTCAAGTCCTTCACAAAACTTACACATAGTTTGTGATAGTGGTGATGAAGGTATTTTATTAAAAGGAACAGGTAATACTTCTCATGCTTTAACAATGGATGCGAATAGAAGTAGTGCAGGTGGTGGATTAGGTGAACTTCGTGGTTTATGGAATGGTACAGAAGTTGCTCGAATAGTATTTAGAGGTGGTGACGATACTACTAATAAAGATGATGGTCTGATAACATTTTCTACTTCAAGTGCTGATAATATTTCAGAAAGAATGCGAATTGATTCTTCTGGTAATGTTGGAATTGGTACTACAAGTCCAGATAGAAATTTAACAATTTTTGCTTCCTCTCCTGTGCTCAATCTAAAAAACTCTACTGCAAATTTGCATTTAGAACAGAACGGACACAATGGCTACGTAGGAAATAATTCTTCTTCAGGATTTATACAAATCTTTACTAATAATGGAAATTCTACTTCGCAGTTTAATGCTGATGGAAGTTTTCAAATAGGAGCTAATTCAATAGCAAATTTAAAATTTAGTCAAAGTAGTGATGTTATATCTATCACAGCTAAAAAAGATGGCACAGATGATATTGATTTAGCTTTTATTACTCAAGCTTCTGGTGGTACTGCAGCAGAAAGAATGAGAATTGATTCTTCTGGCAACCTTTTACTTAATACTACTGATAAAACAGGTGGTGGACAGCTTGGTACAAGTAGATTTTGTTTAAAAATAAATGGTGCGGCTGATAATGGTATATTAGTACATGACACAAGAACTTCATCAGGTACAGACAATGCTTTGGTATTTGTTAGAGGTAGCAGCACAGTAGGTACAATACAAACTTCTACAAGTGCTACAGCTTTTAATACGTCTTCGGATTACAGACTAAAAGAAAATATACAGCCAATGAAAAATGGTTTAGAAAGATTAAATAAATTAAAACCTTCTAAATTTAATTGGAAAGAAACAGGAGAATCTTCAGAAGGTTTTATTGCACATGAAGTACAGGAAGCAGGATGGCTTGAAGGTGTTTCAGGTAATAAAGATGATGAACAAATGCAAATGGTTGATTATGGAAAAATAACACCATTACTTGTAAAAGCAATCCAAGAACAACAAGAACAGATTGAAGCCTTACAATCTGAAATTAACTCACTTAAAGGAGGTGAATAAAATGGCAATTAACTACACATGGAATGTAAGCACTGTAGATGTTAAAGAAATAGACAGCAACGCTGATACTGTTTTTAATGTCCACTGGAGACTTACTGGAACTGATGATACTAATACTGTTAAAGATATGAGTGATAATGATGTCGCTGCTGCTGCTACAGTATATGGTACGCAATCACTAGACACTTCAGACTTATCAAGCTTTACAGCTTTTGCAGATTTAACTGCAAGTGATGTACAAGGTTGGGTTGAAGCTGCTATAGGTGCAGATAAGATTACAGAAATGAAAGCTGGTCTTGATGCAAATATAGCTGAGTTAGTTACACCAACAGTTCAAACTAAACAGGTAGGCTAATATGGAACTATCTTCGTATCTGATTTGGAATGCTTTTATAACATTAGTCCTAGCTCCAATACTCTACAACATTCGACAAAACTCTCAAGAAAATAAACGTGTTGATATTTTGTTAAATAAAACTAGAGAAGAAATAGCTAGAGACTATGTTACTAAAAGTGAGTCTAGAGCAGTTATGAAAGACTTAGTAGATAGATTAGATAAATTAGATGAAAAGCTTGACAAACTGTTTGAATTAAGGTAAAATAGTATATGAAGAAAAAGTACAAAAGAGCAGGTACTAGTTCTGAACGTCAAGACTATCGCAAAGGTGGTCAAGTTTCTAAAGACGGTCCAAGAGAAAAGTTATTTGGAGGTAGTGGTGGCTATGGAACTGACTTTAGTAAACAACTTGCTAATGCTTATAGTGGTAATTTTACGATAAGTCTTCCAGATTCATCTGGGAATATTCAAACTGTAAATTTAAACGAATCACCTAAACCAAGTGAAATAGCAGCAGCACAAATAAAATCAAATACTGGAGCTAATATGGCAATGACAGAACAACAAAAAGCAGCTAATAGAGCTGAATTAGAAAAAGCTAAAGCAGGACAAGTTTCTGCTGCTAGTCAAATACCTGATGTACAACAAGTAGATACTAGTCTTCAACAGCAAAGTACTACTATGGCTGCACCTACAGGTGTAGGAGAAACTATAGTTAGCCAAGTTCCACAAGAGCCAGTAAGCACTGTAGGAACTTTACAAGTTGCACAAACTCCAACAGTTGCACCTGCAGCTACAATGCAACCCGCTCAAGTTGCACAAGCTCCGACAATAACTGCTGCTCAAACTCAAGTAACTGATGATGCTATAGCTAAAGTTGCTGGTGTAGAAAAAATACCTACAATTGACCCTGCAGAAGTACAAGTTAAAGAAGGAGCAGTAGCTCAAAGAGTAGTTGGTCAACTAAGCCCACAAGCAACAGCCACTGCAGCTCAAGCAAGTGGCACGACATTAGCACGAGTTACTAGAGCTAAAAAACAATTAAGAACTGCCGGATTAGACGAAGCAACAATTACTGAATTAGGAGATAATCCAGAAGCATTAGAAGATAGATTAACTGATTTTACTGAAGCACAAAGAGGTGTTATTGAAGGTTTACCTCAAGAAGCATTAATTAGTAATCAAATGGATACTTTATTAAAAGGTATCGAAAGCGGTGAAATACCTACATGGGCAAGACCTGCAGTATCAGCAGTAGAACAAATGTTAGCACAAAGAGGTTTGGAAGCTTCTACAGTTGGTAGAGATAATTTAGTAAATGCTATAATACAATCAGCAGTACCATTAGCTCAAGCAAATGCTCAAGCTATCCAACAATCAGTAGCTCAAGAAAAAACTTTAATAAGTCAAGAATCTTTAGCTAATGCTCAGTTAAGACAACAAACAGCATTACAAAATGCTCAAAATGTATTTAGTTTAAATATGGCTCAGTTTAATGCTGACCAACAAACAGAGTTAGCTAACAGTAGATTTTTTCAAACAGTATCAATTACCGATGCAACAAATGCACAACAAGCTATAATACAAAATGCAGTATTGCAATCACAAGCTAATTTAGCAGAAGCAGGTATGAACGAAAGATTAGCAATACAAAATGCTAAAGCTTTTTTACAAACTGATTTAGCTAATTTAAATACTACTCAACAAACAAATGTATTAAAAGCTCAACAAGAACAACAAAGAATGTTATCTAATCAAGCTGCTAGTAATGCTGCTGCACAGTTTAATGCTACTAGTGAAAATCAAACTCAACAATTTATGGCTAACCTAGCAGCACAAATGGAACAGTTTAATACTACTCAAAGAAATGCAACTGCACAATTTAATGCTACTCAAGCTAATGCTGCTGCTGCTAGAAATGCAAATAGAATAGCTGATGCTAATAGGTTAAATGCTCAGTTAGCAACTCAAGTAGACCAGTTTAATGCGAATCAAGATTTTGCTAGAAATCAATGGAATTCACAGAATGCTGCTGCTGTTGAAGCTAGTAATATACAATGGCGAAGACAAGCTAATACTGCAAACACTGCAGCACAAAATGCAGTTAATTTACAGAATGCTCAGAATGCTTTTAATCTTAGTACTCAAGCTCAAGCTTTTTTATGGCAAGAATTAAGAGACCAAGCTGACTATGATTTTAGAAGTGCTGAAAATGAAAATGAAAGAATAGCTGCTTTAGTTAATACAGCTCTTGCAAGTGACCCAGAAAGTTACAAAAATACTGGAGCATTAAAAAGTTTAATAGGTGCAATAATAGGCGATATAACATACGAGAGGACATAGGAGAATATAATGGGAATATTTGATGACATAAAAAAAGTTGGTAAAAAAGTAGTTGGCGGTGTAAAAAAACAAGTTAGTAAAGTTGCTAAAATAGTTAAAAAATCTGTTAAAGGTGTAGCCAAAGTTGTAAGAGAAGTAGGTAGAGGGGTAAAAAAACTAACTAAAAATAAATATGTACGGATGGGATTAATGATAGCTGCTGCAGTTACCTTACCTATGTTTGTACCTGCAATAGCTGCTTTACCGGCTGTAGCTGCCGGAGCTGTTACTGGTGCTATCACCGGTGGTGCTGGAGCTTTACTTCAAGGTGGAGATTTTAAAGATGTATTAAAAGGTGCTGCATTTGGTAGTGCTACAGGAGCTGCTTTTGCTAAAATTGGTGAAGCAATTAAAACTGCTAGAGGAGCTACAGATTTTAAAGCAGATACTGTCGGAGGTAAATTAGATGCTATGGGAGCAGATGTTCCTGACATTCCTGTTACTGATGCTGCTCCAACTATCGATGTTTCTGGAGACATTACTACAGCTACTGCAGAAGGTTCTAAATATGCAATGCCACAACCTGACTTTCAATTTGACCCAACTGAAGTAAGTAAGTTTTCTATAGACCCTAATATTAATCCATTGGATTCTTTATCTCGTACAGGATTAACAAATACTACTAATGTTGCAGCAGAGGTAATTACTCCTGCTGGTAATAGTATTTCATTTGACTCTACAACGGGATTATGGAGTGATAAAACAGGTGTAACTTTTACTCAAGCTCAAGTAGATTTAGGAGCAAGTAAAGGTGTACTAGCAATTAAAGAGGGAGCTCCAGCTTATTCTGTTACCAAACCGGTAGTTGATACTTCAATAGCTGCTCCTGCTGCAAGTGTAAAAGACTCTATACAAATGAGTCAAAACTTTGCTAAATACGGAAGCACTGACCCTACATTAGGACAAAAAATAGCTGGTGGTTTTAAAGATGCAGGAGAAAGATTAAAAGAATCTTTTAGTCCAGAAAATATAGTAGACAAAGGACTAGAAGTCGGTGAAACCTTATTAGTAGGTGCTGCTCAAGGAGCTATAGCTGACAGAATGGCAGATGACCAATATGTAGGAGACCCAGCATATGCTCAACAAGAATACGCTAATCAACTTCAACAGTTTCAAATAGCTTATCAAAATGCTGGTATAAATATAAATGATGCTTACGCAAACATGACTTATGGTTCAGGAGATATTAATGCTATGGGTAATGAATTATTTAGACAAGACACAATTAGGATAGTATAATGGCAAAAGTAAAACCAATGAAAAAATTTATAACAAGAAATTTATCAGAAGCTATTGAAAGAAGTGTAAATGATGTTGTTGATTCTGGTATAGATATATCTGAGTTTGTAGGTGCAATAGAAAATGAACCTACTGTTATTAAGGCAAAAAACAATTTTAATCAACTAGATTTTGATGAATTAGTTTCATTAAAAACGAAAGGAACTTCCATGCCGGGTCAATCATTAACTAATGACCCTAGTGCTCCGTATGAGTGGGAAAAACCTGCAAAGTATTCTAATCCTAGAGAAGCTTTAACAGAAATTACTACAGAGCTATTAGACCCTGAAAAAGTTAAACTTGTTATTGCTAGTTTAACAGAAGGCATGGCAGTTACTGATATTACTACTGCAGTATTGTATGCAAAATTTTTTCAAGGTGACATAAATCCCGATACAATGTTATTATTAGTAGAGCCAATTATGTATACTATAATGTCTTTAGGTTCAGAAGCAGGAATAGAGTACAATATCGAACCTAACGATATTGAAGAAGAAGACGAAGATGAAATGAGTGAAAACTTAGCACAATTTAAAAGTGCTGTAAGTAAGTTAACAAATGAAAAAGAAGTAAGTAAAGATAAAGAGCTTAACATTAGAGAAGATGTTTTACCTAGAAATTTATTAGATAAAATAAAAGAACAAGGTCCTGAGATTAGGAGCTTACTGACAAAACAAACAGAGGAATAGAATGAGTATTTTTGATGGTTCTAGATTTGGCGAAGTAGCTGGTTCATTACTAGCTAGAAGAAGAAAAGTTAGTAGTAGAGATAGGAACGAAGCTTTAGTTCTTTCTGCTTTACTTTCAGGATTTACAGGTAAACAGCAAAGTTTACAAGAAAACTTAACTAACAACTTGACTGATTTACAAACCCAATATCAAGATATTTTTCAAACTAATAGAGATATTTTTAACTCTCAAGAAAATATAAAAGCCAGAGCAGAGTTTAAACAATTTCAAACTGATAAGGATGCGTATTTAGATTTTAAAGCTAAAGAACTTTTTGATGCTGATTTAAATATGCAAAATGCTTTAGGAACAAATCCTAGTGCAAGATTAGCAGGAACTAGAGATTTAACTAATGAATCTATAGAGGCATATAGAGATATTATGGCAGACAAAAGAGAATTAGCAGAACAATTTATTTTAGCTAAGTCTCAAAGTCCAGTAGTTACAGCACCTACATTTAGTCAGTATAATTCTGCAGCTAAAGCTGAATATCTAGCTGCTAGAAATCAATTAAGAGATGACCCAACTAAAAAATCTGTACTTGCTAATATGTTTGATGGAATATTTGGTACAGGTGCAAGTAAAAAAATTGAACTAGAGGAAACATTAGAAGAATCAAGACTTACTAGAGAAGCACAAGATAACTTAGTAACTGAAAACGATGCTTTAGTGGGAAGTGTAATGGCTAAAAATAGGGCAATTATAAATGCAAAAGCTAGAGTAACTAATTCATTAGGCTTTGATACTTTTTCAACTGATGAACAAGTGTTTGCAGACAAGCAGAAAGAAATACAAAGGTATTTTAGAAATCCTACAAATCCAGTAACTACTGGAAAACTTACTGAAGCTATTGCTAATGGAGTTACAATAGATAGATTTCCGGGATTAAAAACTTTACAAAGTAGCGACATATCTAGTTTTGCAGCAACTTTTACTAAAGCAGAACAACTTGCTGCAAGAGGAATAACAGACCCTACTGATTATTATACATTAAAAGAAAGAGATATTTGGGATTCTGTTTTTAACATAGACAGGAATGAAATAGATGTTCAGAAAGAATTAGAAAGTAAAGAAAATAGATTGGATGTTATTGGTAAAGCTGAAGAACTTATATTATCTGCAGATGCTGAAACGAGAGATTTGCTGTATAACTTGTCTGGAGACTTTGCAACAGATGGTAGTGTAGATAATTCTACTTTTGAATCTTATAAATTTGTAAGTAATGTAATTAAAGGTGCTACTAAATATCAAAATAAATATGATTTAAATAAAGAAGAAGCTTATGAAGAAGCTTTTGCAGACCAGCTTTTAGGAATAAGTATTGGTACAGAAAGACAGAAAGAACACCCTGAGTATAGAGATTGGGGTGCTCAAAAAAATCCTCAAGGAATTGTAGAAAACATTTCAGACTTATTTGCTCCGATAAGTAGAATTTTACCAAGAAGTAAAACTAATGGCTCTGAATATGTAAATCCAGATGTTCTTAAAATAGACCTTGTTCCAGAAACTGCAGACCAATTTGCTGAAAATTGGAATGATAATGAATGGTATCAATATAATTCTGATGGGTATATGGATAGTAGTGGTAGAAGACAAAATCTTGTGCCACTAAAAGGAAAAGAATATATAGTTAGAAAACAAAAAGATAATGGAGAGTTAGACTTTGAAATTGCTTTTCAAACTAGACCTAGTGGAAATGGTAACGAATACGAATGGTATGTTGCAGATTAATTATTGACCAACAATGACAGCAAGAGAAGATTTTTTTTCAAATAGAAAAAGTATTAATACTGGTAGAGGTGGTTTTAAGCCATCCACGAATAAATATACTTTATCAGATTTACGAGAAGATGAAGAGTTTAATAAAGTTACTGAAAGATTTTTAACATCTATAGGTGAAGGAGATTCTGCATCAGATTTATTTGCTTATTTTAGAGGTGCAGATTATAACTTAGCACAAGGACTATCAGTACTGTCTCAAAGTAAAAAATTTAACGAGCAACAAAAATTAGATTATCAATATTTAAGACGTAGATTTGATAATGCTGATATGGGAGGATTTGGTGAGTGGGCTAGTGGTATCGGTAGTATAGTAGGAGATGTTGTAAGTGACCCTACTGTACTTGCTAGTTTATTATTTGTTCCTTGGACAGGAGGTGCATCAGCAGCAGCAAGATTAGCCGGTAGTAAAGTTGTTCAATCTGGATTAAAAAAATTAACTAACAAAGAAATAGCTGAAGCAACTGCTAAAGGCATATCTAAACTTCCCGGTCAAAAACTAAAAGAACCTTTAAGTAAAACAGCTCAGACTGCTTTGGCAAGTACTGAGGGTTTTTTATACGGGAGTACTAATAATGCAACTACACAAAATATTAATATAAATACAGACAGGAGACAAAATTATAGTCTTGGTGAAACATTAGCTGCTGGTGCAGTAGGTGCTGCTTTACCTGCAGTTATTAGAGGAGTAGGTATTGGAGCTTCTAAAGGTTATAATAAATTTAATGATTCTGTACAGCAACAAAGAGCCAATCGTATTGACGGTGGTGAAGATTATAAATTAGGTATATATGATAATCTTATTGAAGCCGGTGATAGGGTAATTGATAATTTTATAAATCCAGTAGCAAGATATGGTAGTCTTGCAACAAGATACATAATAGAAAAACCTACTTCTAGATTTATTGAAAAAATGAAACTTGACAAAGGTTTGGATAAGTTAATAAAAATTTTCAGATACGATACCGATAGAACTATTTCTGCAAAAGGTTATGATGCTAAAATGCCAGTGTCAGCAAGAAGTTATTTTGAGTTAGTAAATTCAGACATTGGAACTAGAAGTGAAATACTTAGAAAAGCTTTAGAACCTTTATTAAAAAAAGGAGCAATAAATGTACCTACTATAAATTCAAGAGATGCATTTTTTAAAGTTCCCGGAAAAGTTAAAAAATATTTTGGTTTTGAAGATGTTGAAAAAACTAAAAAAAGTCGTAGCAGTGATTACCTAAGAATATCTAATGAAACAAATGATGCATTAGCTTATTATTTAAGAACAGGTAGAAAAACAAAAACTATAGATGGTAAGCGAGTAAATATTATTGATGCTTTTAATGTGACTGAAAATACTATAGATGAAATTGTTACAGCAGGAAATACTATTAGTACTTTAATGAAAGAAATAAGAAATGATGCAGTTTCTAAAGGTTTAAAAATAGGAAGAGTAAATAATTATTTACCTAGAGGTTGGCGATATAACAGAGTTCAAGATGAACTAGATAACTTTGTTGAAAACGGAGTTGAAGGTGCGTTAATAAAAGAATTAAAAGCTAAATACCCTAGATTAAAAAAAACTGTTAAGAAAAAAAGTGGAGAAACTTTAAGTAGTAAAGAGCAAATAATTAATTTGTTAGAAGATTTAGTAGACCCCATGAGTCCTGCAAGTAAATCTTGGGTTGAACTTGCTACAGAAGGTAAGGGGAAAATACTTCAAAAAGCTTTTATGAAACAAACTCCTTCGCTAACTAAAGAAAGAAAATTATCTTTACTAGATGAGACTGTTATTGACGATTATCTTGACAATAGTATTGAATCATTATTAGATAATTACGTTCAGCAGTCTGCAGCTTTTATCAGAAGAAAAGAATTATTAGGAGAAGACTTAGCTGAATTTACAAAACGACATATATTCCCAATTCAACAAAGACTTAAAGCAAAAGGTAAAGACAAAAAACTAACTGATGGTGAGTTTAAACAATTACAAAATTTATATTTAATTACAACTGGGCAAGTAGCTAGACCATCAAACAAAGCTGCTAGTTTATTTAATGATATTGCTATTGTCGGTAATCAATTAGCATTACTTCCATTTGCTACAATTACAAGTTTGTCAGAAGTTGCAGTTCCTTTAGTTAAAGGTGCAGGTAAGGTAGGATTTAAAAAAGCTGGAAAAGACGAACCAAAGTTAGCTCAAGGAGGAGTTAGAACTTTATGGGAAACAGCCAATGACTATCGTAAAATGTGGTGGAATGACGTTTGGACTAAAGAATTAAAAGATGCTAGACCTGAAGCGTTAAGAGAATTAAATAGATTTAATAGAGCTATGGGTCAAGCTTCACAAGATAGAGCCCTTGCTATGTTTGGTCAAGGATTTAGTAGACGAGCTACTCGTGCACAGAACGTATTTTTTAAATATAATTTACTACATGATTGGACTAGATTTGTACAGTTAACTTCTTTTAATGTTGGTAAATCTAAAATTTATGAAAATTTACATCAATTAACAACTAATAAAACTTTAGGTAAATTATCTAGAAATTTATCAGATAAGCAAAAAATTAGATTAGAAAATGAATTAAAAGAATTAGGAGTAGATGTTACTGCTGGTATTAAATGGGTTCAGTCTGGAGGTAAAAGCCAAGGTAAATTTTATAACGAAAGTTTATTGCCTAGTGCAGCTAGATATGTAGACGAAGTTATTATGAATCCAACTGCTGCAGCTAATCAAAAACCATTATTACATTCTATGCCTTCTACTAGATGGGCTTTTGGCTTACTAGGATTCCCTACTGCCTTCGGTAACACAGTGTTAAAAAATGCATTTAGAGAAGTTAGTAAAGATTTAAGACAAGGAGATTTAAAAAAATCTGGTCAGATGTTAGGAGGTGCTGCAACTATGATAAGTATTGCAATGTTTGGTAATACTATTAGAAGTAGAGGAACTAATTTAGAACGTATAGAAGAGGGAGAATCTACCATAGGAGAAGAAGTAACAGATGCAGCTATTAGGGCAGGATTACTTGGTCCAACTGAATATGCTTATAGAGTTACTCAAAGTAGACAGTATGATAATTTAATAAAATCTTTATTAGGTAGGTTTACTGGACCAGCAGTTAATGATATACTAAATTTATTAGAAGATTGGAATGGACCACTATCAGTATTTATAGATAAAATTCCGGGTATTACTGCTTATAGAGCAGTTAGCCCAGAAGGATTTAAAGAATTAAAAAAATTAGCAAGAGCAGCAGATAAAGCTGCAGGAACTACTGCAACTGGTAAAAAGAAAAAAGAAGTAGAGAAATTATATAGGAGTAATTTTACTGAAGGAGGTTTAGTAGAAGGAGTAGAAGACATACCTTTTACTAAAGAAAATCCAGCCGATAGAGTAAATCCTTACACTGGCGAACCTTATTCTGGTTTAGTATTAGAAGACTTTCCTTTATTAAATAGACTACCGTTAAATGAAGGCGGTTTAGCTGACGAAGAAAAAGCTAGACTAGATTCTGAAATAGAAAGAAGGGGAGGTGTTAGAAGTGGGTCATTACAATCTAGTGCACCTGTTATTGAATTATTAGTAGGTGGAAATACTGTTAAAGTAATTGCAGGTCTTGGTAAATCAGGTTATAATTTCATAAAGAATTTAGGCGAAAGCTCTATTAAAAAAATTAAACCTACCGACTATTATCACGGCAGTCCTTTAAAATTAAAAGAAATATCATCTGATGTTGATAGAGGTGTAGGAGGAGCAGTTCAAGCAGGAAGTTATATAGCTAAACCTACTGACGAAGGGCTTACTACAGCTACTATGTATGGGCTAATAGGTTCTAAAGGAAGTTCGTCAGGATTTGTAAACTTAGTAGATAATGCAGTATTCAAGAAAGCTGTTAAAAAAATATACAATCCTGCTAAACCTACTAAAGAAATGTCAGATGCTATAAAGAAAGAAATAGTAACTAGACAAAAACTTATTGACTTTGCAAAAAAAACTAACGATAATAAAAACATGAACAAGTTCAGAACTGAGCTGCTTGATTTTCAAACACTATTAAAACCTCGTCATAATTATTTAAGTGTAACCACAGATACACATAGAAAATTTTTAAAATCCAGAGGCTATGATGCTATTGATATAAGCGAAGACGTAGTAAGTGTTTTTGATAAATTACCAGTTAGAGAAGCAGTTAAAGGAAAGTTTGCAAAAAGATTGGTAGAAAGAAATTTTGAAAAAGCTAGACTAGAACAAAGAAAAAAAGCTAATAAAGACTTTTTAAAAAAACTTGACGATGCTATAGAAGAATGAAAACTGATTTACAAATGGAAAGATTAGGCTTTAAGAAAGGAGGCTACACTATTAAGAAAGGCGATACTTTATCAGAGTTAGCCGTGAGATTTGATACTAGCGTTAAAGAATTATTAAAGGCTAATAAAAAAATAAAAGACCCTGATTTAATTTTTGCTGGTGCTAAACTAAACATACCTGAAAAAGTTGTAAAGTCAGAAATAAAAGAACGTATAACAATGCCTCCTCCTGTACCTAGGGAAGAAATAAAAGTAGTACCTTTAGAAGAACTAAAAATAAAACCTAGGAAACGTGTAGAAATGCCTACACCTATAAATAGAAATGATGACTCTATTCCTATGCCTAGTTTAGGTGCACCTCCTATGTCTGATGCTGAAAAAAAGTTTGTTAAAGCTGGAGAAATACCACAAGAAGATTTAAAAAAATTAAAAGAGATAAAAAAAACTTACAGAAATAGAGGTCAAGAAGCTGAAGCTATACACAAAGATGATGAAGAATTTTATACTGGAATTTTACCTTTAGCAGCAAGACAACTAGCTTCAGATACTAAATATGATTTTCTTAGAAATATTTTTACTAAAGATAGGGCAGATAAATTAACACAAAGTTTTTTTGGTGAAGAAGAAAATATAACTAAAAAAGATTTCAGTGAAGAAGAGTTTACACTTTTAAAAAATATAGTAATGAGAAATATTTCTCAAGATAAATTTGTTGTTGATTATGATGATTGGAGAGATTTTGGTGCAGGAGGAACTTCCACTGTAAGAGATAATCCATTTGAACTTATAAACAACCCTGCACGTTCTTTACAATATACTTTTGGACAAGGAAGTATAGCGGTTGAAGACAACGGAGATATTTATTTTAGAGACCAGTTTAATTTTAATGATGCTAAATTATCTAATAATCCAAGGCAATATTATGGACCTGAGTGGGATGAAGATGGATATTTAAAAATGGAATATACCAGAGGGCTAAAAGGATTTTTAAGTAATCAATTTAAAAAGATACGAAACTACAAAACCAGAGTAGGTAGAGGAGAAGGAGAAGGTGCTAAAACTAATATTCTTCTCGGTAATATAAACGATTTAAAATCTAAAAAATTAATTGCATCCAAATAA
>VMHT01093699.1_pt1 | contig 13907 bp, 16 predicted proteins | sample 4693611 | NCBI WGS metagenome assembly VMHT01 (sample SAMN12280063, study PRJNA550983) | marine metagenome | isolation source: seawater sampled from same location over 5 years 0.02-0.2 micron viral filtrate | place: USA: collected off the coast of southern California halfway between the port... ... | reverse complement strand
CCAGCTTCGTGAACTGGCAAAACGATATAGAACAACCTTCGGTTATGACGAACCTGCCGCTGATGGAAATTATGCGGTGTCACACAGCAGCGCGATTTATGTATTTGATCGCGAAGGTAACCCTCGCCTTTTAATACGGCCCGATTTGAGCGGGGAAGAAATTCGGCATGACCTCGCTGCTCTTATTCAGGAGGATGCCTGAGTTAACGAAGCTTGCCATTGGAAAGTAATGCTTAGCTGCTGCGGAATACGGCAGCAGCCCGTGACTCAAGATTTGATTGTCGGACGCTTATGTTCATCTTTTGCCGGGCTTCACATATCCAGTTTTTTTGGCCTTTGGAAAGCTGGGGGCAGGTCAATCGGGGTAAACATCGGCTTAGCCCATTATCGCTAACTCTATACCGGAATTAGCCGTTAGTTGGCACCTGAAAGTTGCTCCATCAACCATGATGAATCAAAGGCCAATGACGAGCTTGGAACCTTCGGGGGGGAGAAGGAAGGCCTGACTCGAATGTTCGCTTTTGTTTAAGACCGAACAACACCAAACTGCAAAACCTGCCGCAAGCAAGGTCATCAAAAGCCGGGAACCAAAACACCGCGCATTAGTTAAAATGCACCAACAAAAAAGAGGGCCGCAGCCCTCTCTTCTCAGTCTCTCCCAACCTCTATCCGTCAGGAGCCGAACAACGCCGAACGCAGCGGCCGCAGGAAGCCGGTATGGCTTTCGCCCTTGCCGCTGCTGCGTTTGCCGTCAATTTCCAGGTAACCATCATCGATCGGATCGAAGCGCAGGATTTTTACATCCTCCAGGTAATTATCCGACGATTTCCAGGGGCCATGAGTGCCCTGGCGGGGCAGGCGGTCCTTGGCACGCATGATGTAGCCTGCGTTCAGGGAGCCCATGATGGTGTCCTCGCCGCGACTGTTCTCGGTGTCGCGGGGCACCACGGTGGTGACCTTGTGCTTGTCCATGTAGTTCAACACCCGGCACAGGTACTCTGCCGCAATATCGGCCTTCAGCGTCCAGGATATATTGGTGTAGCCGAAGATCATACCGGCATTGGGAATACCCTCGACCATCACATTTTTGTAGATGATCTTGTCCTTCATGACCACTTCCTGACCATCCACCCTTGGCTTGATACCACCAAGCATCTGGACGTTCAGCCCGGTGGCCGGGATGATGATATCCGCTTCCAGCTCCTGGCCGGATTTCAGACGGATACCCTTCTCGGTAAAGCAATCGATATTGTCCGTAACGATGGAAGCCTCACCGGATTTCAGGGACTTGAACAGATCCCCGTCCTTGACCACACACAGGCGCTGATCCCAGGGATTGTAGTCCGGGCTGAAGTGCTTCATGTCCACCTTGCCGTCCAGCTGCTTGCGGGTGATGGTCAGGAACAGGCGGCGCATCAGCTTCGGATTCTTCTTGGAACGCTCGAACAGCATCCGGGCCACCGAGATATTGCGGGCCCGGGTAATCTTGTAGGCGACCTTTGCCGGCAACACCTTCTGCAGATTAAGCGTCACCTTGTCCAGGGACGGCAGCGGCATCAGGTAAGTGGGGGAACGCTGCAGCATGGTCACATGGGCGGCTTCCTTCGCCATGGTGGGTACCAGGGTGATGGCGGTGGCACCACTGCCGATCACCACCACTTTTTTCCCGGTGTAGTCCAGGCCCTCCGGCCAGTGCTGGGGGTGGACAATTTGCCCCTTGAAGTCCTTCTCCCCGGGGAAATCCGGCTTGTAGCCTTCATCGTAGTTGTAGTAACCGGTGCCGCCGACCATGAACGATGCCGTGAATTCCAGCTCCTCGCCGGATTGCTCACGCACTGCTTTGATCTTCCAGCATTTATCGGCGCTGGACCAGTCCGCATTGGTCACCTTGATGCCGTACTGGATTTTCTTGTCGACACCGTTCTCACGGGCGGTTTCGCGCACGTAGTTCTTGATGGACGGCCCGTCCGCCAGCACCTTGCCACCGGTCCAGGGGCGGAAGTTGTAGCCGAAGGTGAACATGTCGGAATCCGAGCGGATACCCGGGTAACGGAACAGATCCCAGGTGCCGCCCATATTTTCACGGCGTTCCAGTATGGTGAAGGACTTGCCCGGGCATTCACGCTGCAGGTGACAGGCCATGCCGATACCGGAAATGCCGGCTCCGACGATAATGACATCAAAATGCTGCTTGCTCATATCCGGGACCTCTCGGATTCACTGTTGTTGTCGGCGACAGTTCGTCTGTCTTATGGTCAAGATACCCTACTCTTTTCACGGGGTGAATTGGCTCAAGTGCGGCAAAATAGCGGTTGCACAGGCCAGTTCCGGAGAATAACCACAACAGGGAAAACCCATGACGACCAGAATGCTGGCCACCGGCCCTGCCACCATCATGATCTGGCTGCTCACACCGGCCGGGCCGGCCATTGCCCAGAACCTGCGCCTTTCCATACGGGGCTTCGGTTCCCGGGCCCCGTTCGGGGTGCGGGGGATTCACCTGCGGGTGGATGGCATTCCCTACACCCTGCCGGACGGGCAGGCCCAGGTGGATGCAGTGGATCTGGATACCGTGGAACGCATTGAAGTAATCCGCGGCCCGGCCTCGGTGCAATACGGCAACGCCGCGGGGGGCGTGGTGGATATCAGTACCCGAGCCGGTTCCGGCCAGCCGGGCAGCAGTATCCGTCTGGATGCCGGTAATCATGGCTACCTGAAAGGCCAGGTGCAGGGCCAGGGCGAATCCGGGCCGGTCAGCGCCAGTGCTTCCCTTTCCTGGCTGGATTACCAGGGCTACCGGGATCAGAGCGAGGTCAGCAAGGGCCTGTTCAACGGTCGGGTGCGTTACCAGAGCTCCCGGGGGCGCTCCGTGACCACCACCCTGAACCTGCTGGAAACCCCGCAAGCAGAAGACCCCGGCGGGCTGACCGCCAGCCAGGCCAGTGCCAACAGGCAACAGGCCACCGGAGCCGCTATAGTGTCAACTTCGACCGAGAGATCACCGGCCAGACCCAGCGGGAAGACCAGACGGCCACCAGTATCGGGCTGTTTGTTCAGGGCGACGTGGAGTGGTTCCGTGGTTTCCGCACCTCCCTGGGCCTTCGCCATGACTACCTGAAACTGGCCATCGATGACCGTTGGCTGGAAGATGACGAGGATGGTTCCGGCAGCCGTCGCTTCCACGAAAACTCCGGCATGCTGGGTGTCAGTTACCGGCTGGCACCGCAACGGCAGTTGTACGCCAACATCGGCACCGCCTTTGAATCCCCCACCTTCACGGAATTCGCCCGGCCGGACGGAAGCAGTGGCTTCAATCCGCGTCTGGAACCCCAGGAAACGGTCAGCCGGGAACTGGGCATGCGGGGCGTTCTGGCCGGGGAGCTGGAATACGATGTGGCGATATTCTCGGCGGATGTCCGCAATGAAATCCTGCCCTTCGATCAGGACGGCCGCACCTTTTACCAGAACGCCGGGAAAACCGACCGCCATGGTATCGAGATCGGTCTGGGCTGGACACCCGCCTGGCCCTGGCGGCTCACCAGTGCGCTGACCCTGGCGGAGTACCAGCTGGATTCGTTCGGCGATAACAGCAACAACCGCATGCCCGGGCTGCCCCGCCAGCAATGGGTCAACCAGCTGCGCTGGCGCAGCGCGGATCGGCACTACCTGTCACTGGAGACTCGCTACCAGGGCAAGGTATACGCGGAGAACAGCAACCAGACGCAGGTAAACGACTACTGGCTGGTGCATCTGAGAGGCGGCAAGAGCTTCCGGTTTGGCGATCAGGAGCTGGAACTGTTCGCCGGCATCCGCAACCTGCTGGACGAAGACTACTTCAGCAATATCCGCATCAACGCCAACTCCGACCGGCCGAATCCCGCCGACCGGGGCTATTTCGAGCCGGCACCGGAACGTCATTTCCATGCCGGAGCCGAACTGAGCTTCTGATTTCCATAAAAAAACCCGCCAACCGGGAAGGAAGGCGGGGCAGACAACGCGCAGGTTGGAAGGGGTCAGCCTTTGCGTTCAACGTGAAGCTTTCAGTTTTCCGGCGACCAATCAGGCCGCCGCTTCGTCCTCGGCCGGAGCCTCGTTACGGATCAGGAAGTCGAAGGCGCTCAGGGCTGCCTTGGATCCCTCACCCATGGAGATCACGATCTGCTTGTACGGCACAGTGGTCGCGTCTCCGGCGGCGAATACGCCCGGCACGGATGTCTCACCTTTTTCATTTACGATGATCTCGCCGTGTTGGCTCAGTTCCACCGGGCCACCTTTCAGCCACTCGGTATTCGGCACCAGGCCGATCTGAACAAACACACCTTCCAGGGCCACATGGTGGCTCTCGCCGGAAGTCCGGTCGGTGTACTGGAGGCCGTTTACCTTGCCGTTCTCACCGGTGATCTCGGTGGTCTGGCCGGAGGTGATGATCTCCACGTTCGGCAGGCTGCGCAGTTTCTTCTGCAGCACATCGTCCGCACGCATCTGGTCACCGAACTCGATCAGTGTCACATGGCCCACGATGCCGGCCAGGTCAATCGCCGCCTCAACACCGGAGTTACCACCACCGATTACCGCCACGCGCTTGCCCTTGAACAGGGGGCCGTCACAGTGCGGGCAGTAGGCCACGCCCTTGTTGCGGTATTCCTCTTCGCCCGGCACACCCAGTTGGCGCCAGCGGGCACCGGTGGACAGAACCACGCTGCGGGCCTTCAGGGAGCCGCCGTTGGCCAGTTGCACTTCGTGCAGACCACCACGCTGGCTGGCCGGAATCAGCTTCTCGGCACGCTGCATGTTCATGATGTCCACGTCGTATTCCTTGACGTGCTGCTCCATGGCCGCCACCAGCTTCGGGCCTTCGGTATAGGGCACGGAAATCAGGTTCTCGATGCCCATGGTGTCCGCTACCTGGCCACCGAAACGCTCCGCGGCAATACCGGTGGAAATACCCTTACGGGCAGCGTAGATGGCAGCGGACGAGCCCGCCGGGCCACCACCGATCACCAGCACCTCGAACGGGTCTTTCTGGTTGATCTTCTGTGCTTCTTTCTCGGCAGACTTGCTGTCCAGGCGCGAGACGATTTCTTCCATCGTCATGCGGCCCTGGCCCCAGGACTCACCGTTCAGGAACACACTGGGCACCGCCATCACTTCTTTCTGCTCCACTTCGTCCTGGAACAGGGCACCGTCAATGGAGGTGTGCTTGATATTCGGGTTCAGCACGCTCATCAGGTTCAGGGCCTGAACCACGTCCGGGCAGTTCTGGCAGGACAGGGAGAAGAACGTTTCAAACTCGTACTCTCCGTCAAGAGACTGAACCTGCTCGATCACTTCCTGGGAGGCCTTGGACGGATGACCGCCCACCTGCAGCAGCGCCAGTACCAGGGAGGTAAATTCGTGGCCCATGGGGATGCCGGCAAACCGGACTTCCACATCGCTGCCGACCCGCTGGATCGCGAAAGACGGCCGACGCACGTCCTGACGATCCTCGGTGCGCAGGCCGATCTTGTCCGACAGCGGCTCGATTTCTTCCAGCAGCTCTTTCAGCTCTTTGGCCTTGTCGCTGTCATCATAGGCAGCGACCAGCTCGATCGGCTGCTGCAGCTTTTCGAGATAGGCTTTCAACTGATCCTTGAGATTGGCATCCAACATGTATCACTTCCCCCTGACTGAATCTCTGAACATTAAACGGGTGGTTAATCTGATGTGTGAAACGATAAGGCCACACCCGGAAAAGCTCAAATTAATTGACCTTAAACGCTTAATAGCTCTTTGCTATAAAATTCCGCCGGTTATAGCCAACGGGTACAAAAACAACAAACCCCGGCAAAGGCCGGGGTCTGTAGGAAGACCGTAGCGGACAATGCCGCCACGGTGCTTGATCTGGCTCAGAGACTGATCAGATCTTGCCAACCAGGTCCAGTGACGGAGCCAGGGTTTCTTCGCCTTCTTTCCACTTGGCAGGGCAAACTTCGCCCGGGTGCTTGCGCACGTACTGGGCAGCTTTAACCTTGCGCAGCAGGTCGTCTGCGTCACGGCCGATACCTTCAGCAGTGATTTCCATCGCCTGGATAACACCATCCGGATCGATCAGGAAGGTAGCGCGGTCTGCCAGGCCCTGGCCTTCACGCATAACACCGAAGTTGTTGGTGATGGTGCCGGTCTGGTCGCCTACCATGTAGTACTGGATCTTGCCGATGGTTTCGGAAGTGTCGTGCCACGCCTTGTGGGTGAAGTGGGTGTCGGTGGAAACAGAGAACACTTCCACGCCCAGCTTCTGCAGTTCTTCGTACTTGTCAGCTACGTCGCCCAGCTCGGTCGGGCAAACGAAGGTGAAGTCGGCCGGATAGAAGAAGAAGATGGCCCACTTGCCTTTAACGTCTGCTTCAGAGATTTCCACGAACTCGCCCTGTTTGAAGGCGGTAGCGTTAAACGGTTTGATTTCGCTGTTAATAATGCCCATTGAGTTCTCTCCTGTTGATTAATTTGAGGTGGACACGGTAATCAATCTTTCCTGTTTGTAAAAATTGATTATTTTTAAACTGGGTATAGCATCAACCTATAAGACAGCCCGAAACTACACAGGTAAAGGCTGAAAGCCGGGTCTGCCGGCGCTTACGTATCAAAGGCCTGGGGGTACCGGCGTTTCATCCGGACCAGTCGGTATATGGTGATGAAATTGGTGATTACAACCATCCCCTCCGCCAGGGTGCCGCCAACCGAACCTATCATGATGTTGTTAAGCATCCATGAAATAGCGGCCCCGGCCAGCATCAGCCTGAGCGGAATGCCCCGCAGCATGAACATGCCCACGGTGCCCAGCACGGCAGCGGTAATGGCGAAGATATCCACCGGGCTTTTCCAGGTCAGTACCGCTGCCACGGCATTAACCGCCAGCACCGCCAGCATCACCGGCCAGCTCCCCAAATAACGTCGCGCCAGCATGATACGGCCGATCACCAGCAGGCTCAGCACCGCCGCCGTCCAGCTGCCAAACAGCGCAAACTGCACCGCAAAGGCCACATTGGCGGAGATCAGCAATACCATCAGCCGATCGTCCTGCTTGCTGGCAAACCCGGCAATACAGAACCCCAGCGCAATCAGGCTGACAATCTGGCCGGCCAGGTCGGTCAGGGACGCGCCTTCACCCCACATGGCATCCTCCCGTCAAACGATGGGAAATCAGTGTTTCATCCCGGAATGGTCCATCGGTTCCGCCGCATCCAGTGACCGCACCTGCAGTTCCACCTGCAGGGTTTGTCCTCCCCTGAACTGCAGGGTGACCGGCACCCGCTCGCCTTCCGCCAGCGGCTTGTTCAGTTGCTCAAGCATCAGGTGATGGCCATGGGGTTTGAACACCTGCTCGCCACCCGGCGCAATCTCAAGCCCGTCCGCCAGAGGCTGCATGCGCATGACACCCTCCTGCATCACCGTCCGGTGGATAGACACATGCCCGGCCCGGGGACTGTCAGCACCGATCAGGGTTATCTTCTGGTCACCGGTATTGCGAAGAGTCAGATACCCCACGCCCACCGGCGTACCCGGCGGAGTGGGCCGGCTCCAGGGATTGTCCACCCGGATATCACCGGCGTGATGACCGTGGCCGTGATCCTCTGCCTGAACCATGGCAAGAGGAGCAATCAGTAACAATGCAAACGCCAGAACCCGTCTTGATGCTTTCATTCGTTTCCTCGCAGTTTGTCCTGGGTGCGTTGCTCAAAATCACTGGCATCATGGCGCTCATGCAGCTGAGAAGACAGATCCCCCCAGGTCTTGTTGACCATGCGCCCCCGCTTCACCCCGGGCCGCTGAGCCACTTCGTCGGTCCAGCGCACCACGTTGGTATAGGTGTGCGCCTCAAGAAACTCGGCCGCCTCATACACCATATTCTTCACCAACGCGCCGTACCAGGGCCAGATGGCCATGTCGGCAATGGTGTATTCGTCACCGGCGATATAGCGGTTGTCCGCCAGTTGCCGGTCCAGCACATCGAGCTGGCGTTTGACTTCCATGGTGTAGCGGTTGATGGGGTATTCGTACTTCTCCGGTGCATAGGCATAGAAATGCCCGAAGCCGCCACCCAGGAAGGGCGCACTGCCCATCTGCCAGAACAGCCAGTTAAGGGTTTCCGTGCGGGCGGCCGGTTCCTCGGGCAGGAACTGACCGAACTTTTCCGCCAGATACAGCAGGATTGAACCGGACTCGAACACCCGGATGGCCGGGTCCACACTGCGATCCAGCAGGGCCGGTATCTTGGAGTTGGGATTCACCCCCACAAAGCCACTGCTGAACTGGTCCCCCTCCATAATATTAATCAGCCAGGCATCGTACTCCGCCTCGCGAATTCCCAGTTCCAGCAACTCCTCGAACATCACCGTGGCCTTGACCCCGTTCGGCGTGGCCAGGGAATAGAGCTGAAACGGATGCTCACCCACTGGCAGATCCTTCTCATGGGTGGGACCGGCCACCGGGCGGTTGATATTGGAGAAGCGGTTGCCATCGTCCGGGGTCCATTTCCAGACTCTGGGAGGGGTATAGGTGGGATCGCTCATTGGGGACTCCTGTGCCAGGGGAAAATTCACAACGCCGCCGGCACTAATGGGGCCAGCCGGTGACCGCCAGCATAGCATGGACATATCAAACCGTTACCAAACCGATACACACCACGCCCGGCGGATCCAATATAATGAACATATATTCATTTTATTGTCCCGGCACCTTCCCGGCGACCGGTCAACGGTTCAGAGAACAGACTCTATGAGATGGACGATCACGGTGCTGCTGCTCATGGTGGCCACCACCATCCAGGCAGACAGCCTTCCCCGACAAGCCTTTGAACCGGTAGCGCTTTCTGCGCTGGAGCAGGGCCAGCTGGAGCTCGGAGACAAGCTCCACTACCTGGAAGATGCGGACGACCAGCTCAGGATTGATGACCTGCTGTCGCAACCAAACCAGTGGCAGCCGGTAGATTCGGCGGTACCGAACTTCGGTTTTACCCGCAGTGCCTTCTGGTTCCATGCAGAGTTGCACAATGATCTGGGCAGGGATGTCTCCTACCTGCTGGAAATCGCCAATCCGATCCTGGACTATGCCGACCTCTACCTGGTCAAAGACGGGCAGGTAATCGACACCCTGCACACCGGCGACCAGCGCCCGTTCGACGACCGCCCGATTGATCACCGCAATCTGCTGTTACCGTTGAATCTTGCCGGCGACGACACCGTCGAGCTTTACATCCACGCCCGCACCGATGGCGCGATGCAGCTACCGGTTACCCTGTGGGAGACCACCCGGTTCTATGAACAGGACCAGTACGCCTTTGCGTGGCAGCTAATCTTCGCCGGCATCATGCTGGCGCTGGCGGTGTATAACTTCTCGCTCCTGTTCGCGGTCAAAGACATCAGTTACCTGTGGTACAGCCTGAACGTTGTGGCACTGTTATTTATACAGCTCTCACTGCGGGGTGTGACCTTCCAGTTCCTCTGGCCCGCCTGGCCGGAACTGAACAACATCGTACTGGTGGCCAGCGGCACCCTGAGTGTCGGTTTCGCCAGCCTGTTCACCTACACGCTGCTGGATATCAAACGCTACGGACGCTTCCTCCGCACCTTTGTGCTGGGTACAGCAGCGGTCGGTTTTATCAGTTGCGCCCTGTCATTGTTCATGGATTACGCAGCATCCATCCGGCTGCTGGTGCTGGTCGCCGCAATCGCTGCGCCGACTGTATGGCTGATAGGCATTTACCTCTGGTACAAAGGCAATCCACTAGCGAAGCTGTACACCATTGCCTGGGCCATGCTGCATCTTGGGCATCTCGTGCTGGTATTCAGCAAAATGGGCGTTCTTCCGCGATCCATGCTGTTCGAATATGCCCCGCAAATCGGTGCCTCCATTGAGGTGATGCTGCTCTCCCTGGCACTGGCCTACCGGATCAATATCGAACGCCGCCGTCGCTTCCTGGCCCAGGCCAATGCACTGGACGCAGAGCGCGACGCACGCACTGCCAACGAGCGGGCGCTGCAGGTTCAGCAGGAAGCCAACGAACAACTGGAAGACCGGGTCACCGAGCGCACCCGGGAACTGCAGGCAGCCAACCGTCGACTGGAGGAAATGAGCGCAATTGACGGCCTTACCAGAGTCAAGAACCGCCAGTTTTTCGAGACCACCCTGGATCTGGAATGGCGGCGCAGCGCCCGGGACCACACCGAACTCACCCTGCTGATGATCGACGTGGATCACTTCAAACAGGTGAATGATAACCATGGCCACTTGGCCGGCGATGCCTGCCTGCAACATCTGGCCGAAATCTATAAGGACTGCATACACCGTCCGGCAGACTTTGTGGCCCGCTACGGCGGCGAAGAGTTTGCCATCCTGCTGTGCCAGACCTCCCTGGAAGGGGCCCAGTCAGTGGCGGAACGGATCCGCACCAAGGTGGAATCCTCCCCCATGCAGTGGGAAAACCAACAGATCCCGCTTACGGTTTCCGTTGGTGTAGCCTCCATCCTGCCCACCCATGATCTGGACCCGAAAAGCCTGATCCAGCAGGCAGATGACCTGCTCTACGCGGCAAAGCATGGTGGGCGTAATCAGGTGCGGGTTGGGTAGAGATCAAAGGCTTTGGCTGCGCGGCAAAATCAAGTGGGAAGGCGACCTGAATGAAATGCGGAGCGCCGGATGATACTGGTGGATACCAGCGTCTGGATCGCGACTTTATCCCCTTTGTTGACCATCTTGGGCTTGAGTCTGCCCTGAGAGAAACATAACGCCCGGCTCACGCACCGGTTTGGAGCCGCGAAGCGGCGGAAAATCGGTTGCTGTGGAGCCGATTGTTATGTTTTCCCTGAAGTGCTAGATTGTGTATAGAAACTTAAAACCATACACATAGGTGCACCGTGAGAACGAACATTGTCATTGACGACCAGTTGATGGCCGAAGCCCTCAAAGCCTCTGGCTGCGAAACCAAGAAAGAGGCCGTTGAGCAAGGCCTGAAACTTCTGGTCCAGTTGAGTAAACAGCAGGAAATTCGAAAGCTGCGCGGCAAGGTCAAGTGGGAAGGCGACCTGAATGAAATGCGGAGCACCGGATGATACTGGTGGATACCAGCGTCTGGATCGACTATTTCAACGGAGTCACTAACCCACAGACTGATCTGTTGGATGCCTCGATAGTCCAAGGATCTGTCGCTATCGGGGACCTCATATTTCTGGAAATCCTGCAAGGCATCCGCAACGACAAACAATACCGTCAGACGAAACAGAGTCTGCTGGCGCTGGATCAATACGAGATGTTCGGCAAAGATATGGCAGCCAAGTGCGCCGATAATTATCGAGCGCTTCGTAAAAAGGGCATCACGATCAGAAAGACTGCCGATGTGATCATCGCGACATTTTGCATAGAGAAGAAGCTACCTCTGCTGTTCCTGGATCGTGACTTTATCCCCTTTGTTGACCATCTTGGGCTTGAGTCTGCCCTGAGAAAAACATAACGTCCGCCATCACCGGTGACAAAACAAGAGCGAAGCAGCGATTTTGGCATCCGGTGCATGGCCTTGGTTAGCTATCGATCTTCATGCAAGCGACCTTCGACATACTTGTGGAGGATGCTGGCAACAAGTGTTTGGTATGGAATGCCTTCGGCCAGAGCTTTCTTCTGAAGACCACGAAGATCCTTGGAAGAAAGCCTGATGTTGATACGGGCATCCTTCTTAAACATCGCCTCGGCATACTGTTGGTGCCGTGCTTTCCTTTCCTGACTTTCTGGCGACCGCTGCAGCTCTCCTGCATCAAATGCATCCAGAATTTCCTGCTCATCTTTATCCAGCCTACTCATTTTGGACCTCCCAAATAGGTTTTGGTCGCTTTCCGGCTCGGGATGATCGTTTTCAGAAAAACCTCATCCTCTGACTCTACAAAAGGCACCAAATACGCATACCCCTCAATCTCAATCACATGAATTTGTTGCCCCGGATATCGCTCCTGATTCGGATGCTCAAATGTATCCAAGATGCCTCCAACCGAGATATGCAAAACCACATCCTCGAAAGAGACATTCCTTTCTGCTTCGAGAAGCTTGTTCTTCTCCGGGTTCCATGTGATAGGTTTCATGGGTCAAAGTTTAGCACATCGTGTGCTTTTTGTACTCAGTAGCTAACGCCGAAGCACAGCGGCGACCTTGGAGTGGCGACGAAGGCACCACGTAAAGGGCGGCTGGCGGCCATCGGCCGCGTACTGCTGCGACTTGTTAATTGCCAACGGTCACCCCCGCATCCAGAACCCAACAGCGGTCATTGTGCGTGTAACCAATCTGACCATAATACGAGTTGGCTGCCGGTGCAGCGATGAGTATCAATTTGCAGAGCGGCCCCAGTTGCTCCTGGGTCAGTGACTGCAGTCGTTTGCCTATTCCTGACCGCTGATAACTCTGATGAACTGCCAAATCTGACAGGTAGCAGGCATAGTGAAAATCCGTGACACTGCGCGCGATACCGACCAACAAATCACCATCCCATGCGCTTACGACGAGATTGGAGTTGGACACCACCCCCTCCATACATTCTCGGTCATGGATTGGCCGGCGCTCCCCGAGGGTAGAACTCTCCAACAAACCGATGAACTGGTCAGTGGTAATGGGGTGATTCACCTTGAAGCTGATAGCCATACCTCTCCTTGGCAATTAACGCCTGGCTTTGCGGCGTGGCGGAGCGCCAGCACAGGCGCGTCCGACAACAGCCACTGGTTAAGCTGCTTCGAAGTCCAGCCGATGAATACCCTCCAGATTGACTGTGCCGCGAGCCACCCATAGGTCATACATATCTTGCATCGCCAACCAACTCTCTGGAGTACGCCCGAGAACCTTGGACAGCCGCAGAGACATTTCAGGGCTAATGCCACTATCTCCTTTGAGCAGCCGAGACAAAGTAGAAGGTGAAACGCCCAGACTGGAAGCAAGCTGACGAGAGCTGATACCAAAAGGCTCCAGGTACACCTCGCGAATGAATTCACCAGGATGCGGCGGATTATGCATAGTCATTAGTGATAATCCTCATAATCAAGAATGTAGGCGTTGCCGTCCTGGAATTCGAACGTCATGCGCCAATTTCCGTTAACCCGAATCGACCACCGCCCCTTGTCTTTACCCTTTAATGGGTGAAGCCGAAAGCCAGGGATATCCATGTCCTCCACCGAAGTGGCCGTATCCAGAGCAGCTAACTGCATACGCAGTTTCTTGGCATGGTCAGGCTGTATGCCCGCCGTGCTGCCGGTCGAGTAGAACCGCTTCAGTCCTTTGTGACGGAAAGATTTAATCATGAGGGGATGATAGCATGGTGCGCATCACGCAACAATAGAGCTTAACGCATAGCTAAGCGGCGGCTGAAAGCCGTCCGGTGGACGGCCGAAAGGCCGGGAACGAACTTAAGCGACTTGTTAAAAGGCATCAGGCCCGCCCCCTAAGTTTCTGGAATAGCTTCAGCCAAAAAGACGAGTTGGTTACAAGCCACAACCCAACTGCAAGCTGAAACGCCAGACCCACCGCCCAAAGCAAACTAGAAACTGAGATGTCTGCTGTATTTGGGATAAACCCCAAGGAACGCGGTAGGTAAACGATTGCATCAACAACGAAGTACAAGCCAACCAGTTGAAAAAGCGCCTTCTGAGAATCACTACTTAAGGAACTTTCTGAATCCGTCTGGGCGCGTGAAAGAACAGATTTCGCCGCTTTGTTGATTAAGAATACGGCAACAATACCGATGAGAAGGAAAGATCCAATAAGGCCGATGTAAGCGACTAGTGTCCCGTTCGGTTAATTCGCGCGCTTATTGTCAATTAAGCTCAGCTTTGCCCGCGCCACTGATGTCATAATAGCTTCGGCGCTTTTATGCCACCGGAATGGCTTGGCCAGTTTTTCGT
>VMHT01164119.1_pt1 | contig 13909 bp, 19 predicted proteins | sample 4693611 | NCBI WGS metagenome assembly VMHT01 (sample SAMN12280063, study PRJNA550983) | marine metagenome | isolation source: seawater sampled from same location over 5 years 0.02-0.2 micron viral filtrate | place: USA: collected off the coast of southern California halfway between the port... ... | reverse complement strand
CAGCAGAAGCGTTTGCAATACTACCGTTGAAACCATCAGTCGAATGAGGGCTTAGTGTAATAATGTTATTACCATCTGCTCCTGTGTTTCTAAATAAGAAAGTTAATCCTAAGTTTTCTGAATGAATTTTTGGTAAACTTATTACTAGTGCATCTGTTGCGATATTATGGTCAATACCAGCATCTCCTGCTGGAACAGAAACTGATGCTGTTAATGTTTTTTGCGAAACTTGGTTACGTTCCACATCATTTGATAAATAGTTGAATGTGCTCATTTTTTATTTTATTTATTTAGTTTATTTAATACTCTATCAAAAGCAGTACCGTTAAAATTACCTTTAGCAAATTCTACTTTTTTAGTTTTGCTAACAGCTTCCGGATTATGCTTAATTGGTTTTGCTGCTGGTTCTTCGGAAAATTCTTCTTTAATAGTTCTTGATTTTGGTTGTCTAGAAGTTTCATCTTCCATTTCAACTTCCTTATCTTCTTCTTCCATTTTATTTTCCTTATCGCCCTTTAAGTCAGCTATAGCATCTTCAAGGTTTTGTATCCTTTTTTCCATGCCTTCCCAGTCTCCTACTTCTGCCATTTTCTTTTCTTCTTTGTCATCTCCGTACTCATCTTCATCTTTTAAATCAGAAGTAATTTCTTCTCCTTCTTTATCTTCTTTAGCTGGTACTTCATCTGAAACTTCTCTAACATCATCTATCATTCCTTCCTCTGCAACTACAACTAAGCGGCCATCTTCTAGTAGGTATTCTCCTACTGGCATGGCTACTTTCTCATCATCTGTTACAATGAAAATTTCTTTGCCTTTTTCAAAAGACTCTGCACTTACTATAGTGCCGTTTTCTAGTTTTGTTTCTTCAAGTTTTACTTCTATGTTTAGAAGCGTTTTGATTTGATTTAACATTTCGGTTGATTTCATATTATATATATAACGGTTATTAATTACTATTTTGTATTTTCAGTTCTAAGTTCTTGTAATAACGCCTATGCCTTGTGCTCGCATAGAACCATCGCAGCACTTTCTAGAATAGGTGTTTGTATCCCAACACAAACAGGCCCTACTGCTACCAACTGGGCTAGTTCTACTGGGTATAAATACGCCTTTATTTCTGTTGTTCTGTGGCATTATTCTCGTTTGTTAAGATTTGTTTTATTTTATTTAGTATTATATCATTTTCTGATAAATCTTCTTTAATTTTTTCTTTAGGTCTTTCCATTTTATCAGCAAAGTAGCCTTCAATAGAGAAGCCTTTAACCTTATTCGTTTTAACATACTCTTTCCAAATTTCATCATTATTAACTTTTACAGCACCCATCCACGTTCCAACTGGTACGTTAAGCCCATATTTTCTAGACTTATCTTGTGTTTCACTTTCAACTATCCAACTCTCGACTAACGTTAAACCATTCAAGGCCTGAGCGTGTTCAAGAGTTGAATTGTTTTGATAACCGTTTTTTAAAAACATTTGTGATGCCTTTACTATTGTATCTTTAGAAAAGAAAATGTAGTATTCTTCTCCCTCATCTCCTTTTCTGTATATTGGTTTATTAGGTATCAATAAAGCACCTAATAATATTTTCTTGTCTTTATCTATTTCAGCTAGCTTTATTTCTTCTGAGTTTAAGGCAACAAAATCAGATTCTATAGCAGGGCTTTCTACTATGCTTATAGCTTCTATTCCTGCATCTTCTTGTTCCTCATCTAATATTAATTCTACTATTCTCATAATTATATAACGTATTTAAAATTCAATTTTGTATTTAATCTATAGTTGCACCTGTAACAATGTTACGGTCTAAGCTTTGCGCAGTACTTACATCGTTAGCTACTACAAAAGTTTGTATAGGTTGCTGTGATTGCCCACCTATTGCATCTGCTAGCTGGTTTGTACTTCCTGCTCCAACTATATTAAAGGCTGGCGGAATAGATGCTGCTGCTGGTGCTGTTGGTGCGCCACCCCCTGTGCCTGCTGCTGGGTTACCTCCACCACCCCCTCCGGTTGCTTTTGGATTTGTTTTCATTATATCCTTAACAGACTTGAAACCTATACTAGCTATAGTAGCTATGTTAGCTATTTTAAGGGCTATTCCAAACGGTGTAGCGGTCTTTGTAGCTAATTCGGCTGTTATACCTTGATAAGTATTTATAAGCGCTGCTGCGGCTGCTGCTGCTTTACCTGCTTTAGAGTTTTCGCCTAGTAAGCCTGCTACAGTTGCAAAGGTTTGTTTTGCCATATCTAGCTCTGCTTTAGCTTTTATATCATCTGCTGCTATTTCTTGGTCATTATAAAACTTAATAATAGCTAACCTTTCAGCTTCTGTGCCTTTTAGCCTTTGCAATTCTTCTAAGTCTTTAGCTTTTTGCTCTGCTAAGGATAGTTCTTCTTCCTCTAGTTTAGATGCTAAAAACGCTTCCTTTTCTTCTGCTAATAAAGTCGCTTCTTCTTCTTCTATTATTTTCTTTTTCTCTTTAAAAGCCTGCTCTATATCTAAAAGCATTTGTTCTTCTTCTTCCTTAGATAATTTAAGTTCTTCTAAAGCTAAAATTCTAGCTTCTTTTTCTGCTTCTATTTCAGCAAACTTGTTTTCTTTGTCTTTAATTTTTAAAGAATCCTTAAAGTCTTGTACAGCCTTAGCGTTTGCTATTTCTTCATCTGCTAGTGTTTTTGCAGCAGTTGCAGCTTCTGTGTTTAATGCTATAATTTGTGTGGTAACCTCTTTTGCTTTAGTAAGCTTTGCAGTTTCCAAGTTTATTAGCTCTGCTTTTAATGCAGCTTCTTCTTCTAAATCTTCTTTTGTACTATCGCCTAAAGCGTTTTCTGCTTGTTTTGCACTTAATCTTAACTGTGATGCTTTTATTTCTTTTGCAGTTATTTCATCTTCTAACCTGCCTGCTTCTTGTAAAAACCCTATACGTTCTTCTAAGCTAAACTTTTCTTTATCTACTGCTTTATTAAGTAAATCAGCACGTTCTTTATTAGCCTTAGCCCTATCTACTAATATTTGCCTATCTAACTTATCGGCTGCTGCTCTTTGGTCTGCTATTTTACCTGCTGCTTTGCCCTCTTTTACTATTTCATTTGCTAATCCTTTAACAGAATCTGTAACTTTTCCTACAGTATCTTTTACACCTGTTAAAGTGTCTATATATGAAGTGCCTGCACTTTTTGCATCTTCCATAGCACCGCTAAAATCGCCACTAAAAACCTTTTTAATAGCACTACCTAAAAAACCTTACGTATCAATAGCGCTAGAAATCCTGTTAGTTATATTTTCGACAAACGCATCTTTAAAGTCGATGAGTGCTTGTTTTGGGTTTTCAAAAACACTTATTAAAAAACGCCCTAAGGCTGCTAGCTTGTCTGTAAATACGCCAACAGTAGCACCTAATATGCCCATTATTTTATTAAACTTATTTTGGCCTTCTTCTGAGCTTGTAAAAGCTTTTCCTAAAGCTAAAATCGCTATTAGTAAAGCACCAATTCCAGTTCCTATTATAGCAATCTTCATTAAGTTAAGGCCCTTAGTAGCGCTGCCTACACTTTTAGTCATGCCTTGTAACCCTGATATAACTCCACCTGTTTTAGAATCTATCATACCCAGTACACCGCCATAATCAGCAGCAGCAGCTTCCGCATCTTTCATTTCTTGCGTTGCAACCTTTCTGTCTTTATTAACTTGCTTTAAAGCTATCTTTTCATCTACTAAACGCTCTTTAGTAACTTTAATTTTATCGTTTAAATCTTTACGTTTAGCTAAATCTGTTGCTGAGGTTTTGTTAAGCTCCTTTTGGTATTGCCTAAGTTCTTTTTCAATATCATCTATTAAGCCCTCTTGTAGCTCTAGTGATTTGTTAAGCTCATCTATATTCTTTTGCGCCTGCTCTGTGGTTAGCTTTAAGCTATATTCTCTTACTTCGCCCATTTTATGTTATTTTTAATAAGTTTTGTTGCGCTTTTAAGCGTTTTAGGCAAAGCATACTTACCCTGTGCTATCCTAATATTATCAGTTTCTCCCTTTGCTATTTGTAGCAATTCTATTATATTTTTTATCATAATTTTATTTTAAGGTTGGCCACACGCTATAGCTGTTATTACTCCGTTAGTTCCAATAATCATAGACATTACAAAACCTGTATCACAATACCTAGTTTCATCATTACTTACACCTGTTTGTAAGTATGTACCTGCTGTAGGAAAAGCAGTTAGAGCTTTATTTGTACACATTATATCTCCAACAGACAAGTTTCTAACTGCGCCAATAGATGACCTGTAATATAAATAACCTAAAGAGCCTTGAAATGAAACATTATTAATAGTGCCATAAAAAAGGCTGACTTTGTTTAATAGCTCCATGCTGCTTTTACCGTTTTGTAAATTTGTAGTTATTGAGTTAATTATATAATCTCTAGAGTTTATAGTAAAGGTGTCATTTAGCTTAAAGTTGTATAGTATTTTTAATGGTAAAAACGCAGTAACTTTAGTTATTCTTCTACTGGTGTTAAATACATCTATAATATATTGACTGTGAAAGTCTGCAAATAATGTATCAGTAAAAGCTTGTGTAGGCTCATACTCGTTCAACTCTTGTCTAAAGTTTATGTTTGTTTGGCTAGTTGTTGCACTCAAAGCTAAGCTGTTTGATGGTATCCAGTAACCATTTATAAAAGTAACCTGTGTGTTACTTCTTTGAAAACTTAAATTAGTTCCGCCAAATTTTCTAATAGCATAAAAAATTAATGGCTTACCTATATATGGCTGCTGATTTTCATTTACACTCCACCCCCATTGTATATCTGTATTAGCACCACCGTTTCCATTTAGTAATCTTTCATATTTCATGTGTTCAAAAGGCACAGTAAGATTATAGACTTCTGTAGATGCATTATAGTTTACACCCCCTGAGCCATCGCTATCTGTTCCACCTATATAGCCTAACGAACCCCAGTTAGTGCCGAATAGTTGATTATGCTGTTTAGCAAAAAACGTTCCTGTTCCTTCATACTTATACAAAATTTCTTTATATGGTAAGGCTACATTAACTTGGCTTGCTGTAACATCTACAAATTTTGATATATCGTAATTTACAGGCGCATCATTACCGTTAATATCAGCAGAGGTGTAAAAACTATTGCTTACACCTTGCGAGCCATCTAAAGGCCTTACAACTATTGTAGAGCTATCATCTACATAGGCTACTAAATTAAACATTTTAAACAGCCCTGTAAGGAATGACATTATACTTACATCAGGTATTTGTTCAGCAGTAACAAATTCAAAAGTAGCTGCGCATGTAAACTGTGATATTGTTGCGGTATCATTCCAGCCTGTTGGCGGCTGTGAATCTCCATATCTTATAATTCCTTCAAAGTTCCAAGCTATAGAACTAATAGTCATAGCTGCTGGGTGTATTATACTTACTGTATAAACTCCATTAGCAACTAAAGGTAAGCCGCTTAAATCACTTATAGTAGTTGTTCCGTTTGTTGGACTTGTTGTTAAAATTCTTGAACCATTAAGATTAACACCCACTTGATAATCTACACTATTTCCTGATATTGGTATTACAGTTAAAGTATTAGAAAAAATTTGTGAAGGTGCAGTTACTAAAGTACCTAAGACTATTAGAGTATTTCCACTTCTAAGAATTTGTGATAAAGTACCGGTCCAAGATGGAGTTATTGTAGTAAAACTTGCAATTTGTTGAGCAGGTGTTACAGAGCCACTTTTTCGATGAAGCCACATATATAAGTTATAAAACGTAGGATTTGTAGTGCTAAAAAAGTCTCTTGAAAAAACAATATTAGCAGCGTAGTTATTGGCTGTTGTATATTTAGATTCTATTTCTAATATAATTTCATATAACCTAACTGCAAATTTTAACTCATCAAATTTAACGCCCTGCTGCGCACCTGAGTAATATACATTATCTTCATTTCCTGTAGTAACACTATTATAAAATAATCTTTGTGTGTGTGTTATTAAAGGCACAATTAATTTTCCGTTACCTTGTGAACTACCTAAATAAGCTTTTATTACTGCTTCTCTGTATTCTAAAGTATAATCGCTACTAGAAAAAGGCAAAGAACCTAATTTGTCATCGCCTAAAATATCAGGTAGCTCTACTGTGTTTCCAAAAAACGTAATCCTATAAGTATGTGCTAAATTGTTTTTAAGTGAAACGCCTTCTAGTTTTATACGCCCTGTTTTATATGCAATATGATTTAACTCTATTTTACCGGCTTTTTTAATACGTGCATCAAATCCGTTTACTATATCATAATTATAGTAATGCTTAAAAAGCTTGTTATTAGTTTTGCTAGCTGGTACAGAAAAAGTCTTAGTAAAAGAAGTAAATATCTTTGCAGGGTCTTTTACGTTTTGTATAGTTTGTGTAAGCGATACTGTTTCATCCTTAAATAAATCTACTCTTGTGTTTTCAATATACAGTTGTAATTCTTGCATTTATCTTACGTTATTTATATAATCAAAAGCATCTTCAAATTCTATTGTATATTCTATTAGTTTTTCGTTTAGCGAAGTTTTATAAACCATGCTAGAAGTTTTAACTGTTACCGGTATGCTTTGGTCTTGGTTAGGCTGTGTGTCCTCAGGCCTAGTGTACCATACGTACTCACTCATCAATAACTGTTCAAAAAACAGGTTTGCTGATTCAGGATAATACCCACTAGACAAAGTGTGTGTTTGTTTAGCCTGTGTGTTAAATAACTTTTTAGGTGCGTTAGTTTGTGAGTAGCTAGGCGCAGCGGTTGCTGTTGTATTAGTCAAAGTATTTGACTTAAAGCTTTCGTTTGTTCTACTTATACCTTTTACTCTTTTTAGAAAAAACCATAAATCCTGTATTACTCCAAATTTATTAATAAATGTTATCATTCTGCCATTTCCATACTTAGTGCAGTCTATTCTTTTTATGTTTAATCTTAATGCACCTGTAGGCTGTATAGCAGTATCAGTAGTACTGTAATTCGATGCAGTTATATTACCGCTTGCATCTATAAATGAGACTTTTCCATCTACACCATAAGGCACATATATAGCATATCTATCATTAGCTGATGCTAGTGGATTTGCTTCTGCAATTAACCATGCAGGTACTTGTACGTTTTCAAACGGTATAGTTGGATTAATACCTTCTGAGAATAACCCATAAGCTTCATAACCATTTCCACCTACTGTACTTACAGCAGGGCCTTGTGCGCTACCTTCTGCATTTGGTAAGTTAAAAAATTGAATGCTTGAGCCAAAGCTTATAAATTGAGGGCTGCCTACATACTCTATATCTAAATAATCCCTAAGCAGTTCTGCTATTTCAAATTGTACTGTTACGTTTTGTGTTGCTTCTTTTATTAAAGTATATACTGTAGAGCCACCTACTGATATAACACATTTAGCTGATGCTGTGTTAGCTCCTGAGCTATAAGCAGATGCAAATATTGGTGTTCTTAGTGCGTAATTTGTTGGCATAGTTTATTTTTTTTGTCCTAGTATTATTGCGTTTTCTATATCTAATTCAAAAGCTTTAAATAAGTCATCGCCTAATCTTGCTAATCCTTTTTCAAATGGTTTTGTAAAAAACATGTTTGCCTTTAAACCTTTATTATATATACTGCGTGCTATCAGAAAACTCATCGATTCGTAAGAAAGAAAACGGCCAGTCTTTTTATCACGCCATTGAAATTTCTTATTTTTTATCCAACCTGTTTTAGTATTTGCGTTATATAGAGCATTAGTTAATCCACCTTTTGGGCCTGTGCCGCTACCATATCTAAACTGTGATAAAGCTCTTTGCGTTTCCGGATAGGTTGAGGTTTTACCTCTTACTCCCTTATCTACAAAAGGCCCATAATCTTCCATCAGAAAGTCTAATAAGAAAAAGTTAGGCTCTGTATCTACTTTATAAGTAATAGAGTTGTATAATGGGCCGCCACCTTTATTGCCACCAAACCTATTTACATCTTTTGTAAGGTTGCTTTTAGATTGCTGCACTACATACTTTCCGTAGTCGTTTAATATCTTTTTTAGGTTAGTAGTATCCATTAGCAAATGTATATATCGTTATAAATCATTATATCCATAGTAGCTGTCCAGCCTGCTAATTGGTTTTCAAACCTATCATAAAAAGGTTGTAAGCTAGGGCTACCATCAAGCTGATACATTTCAGTATATAGGTTGCCTTTGCGTAAGCGCTGTATAAGCTTATTAAGCACCGCTAACTGCGTGTTTAATATATCTTGTACGTTATTATTACCAGTAAATCTATCTACTGTAAATTCCTTAGATTGGTTTACTATATCGCATGCTAAAATACTTATGTTAAACCTAAGCACTTGCTCCTCATCAACAACGTTGTTAATTATAATATGGCCTAAAGGAAATATATCTTGTTTGTTTAAATTAACATCTGTTATATCGCCAGTAGTTACTGTGTTAATATTCTTGTCTTGCAGCAACTCTGTTTTAATAGTTTCTGTTAATTGATAAAAACCCCTTACTCCTTGATTTGCCATTATTTGAATTTATTTTTTATTTGTTTAGCTTCTAGCTCGTTTTTGTCTTTCATAAAGGATAGCATCATAAAGCATTCATGCACACCTAGTTTAGTGATATTTTCAAATCTTCTAATATCTCCGAGAGCGAGTCCGTAAATTGATTGATACCAACCCCATTTTTTTGAGAATTGAGAAACTGAATCAAGGTTTCGTTCTGAGTTTCCTCCAAATAACTCGTCATATTTTTCGACAAGTCCAGTCCTAAATTCCACAAAAAAAAAATACTAGACATAACCGCATCCATAGGCATATTAATAATAGCGCCCTCTGTACCTACTCTATACTCATCAATACTATACTTATCTTTTACACTAACCAGCACAGGCCTGTATAATACATTCATAGCCTTTTCCATATTTTCCCAATCGCCTATAAACGTATCTAAGTCAATATACTCGCCTAGTGTTAATTCATCTAGCTGTGGCTGGAAACCATACTCCACACCGTTTAGCTTAAAGCGTTTTACTAACGCTGGTTTACTGTTAAATAAACCGGTAATAATACTTACTATTTTTTCACTATCTTTTAACTGTAAGTGCATTACACTTTTTAAATCTACATTACAAAATATCTCTATCATTTTGGCGTTTAGGAATCTTTCATCCGTTACCTTTTCTTGTATTTTTAAATAGCGTTTGTACTGCTGTAGTGTAATATCGTTTAATGAGCTTGGTATTGTGATTTTCACTTTCATATATATATAACGTTTTTATTTGCCTTTTTTATAGTCTGTAATTTAAGAAAAAAAAAAGCAGCTATTTCTAGCCACCTTTTTAATTAGGTATTCACACCCTTACAGCATGTCTGCTTCAAAGCAGTTATCGCTGCAATATCCTTGTTTGTGTATTGGTGTTTCACAATGCTGGCAAACATAGTCCGGCTCATTCCACCCTCTATATTCGTGTTCCATGTGTACTAACCAGTCATCATAATTCATATATCAAATATTACAGTCATTAATACTCTGCCTATAAAATACGTTGGTATTACTATAAGCATTATTGTTTCTAACTTTTTAAACTGTTTACCCAGCTTAGCTGCTTTGCTTACTTTTTTCATTTGTTGTATTTTTTATATAAATCTCTTAAATAGTTAAACTGGTCTGTTTCATTACTATAACATACTAAGTAATGCTTTTTAGTTATTTTCTCTATTATTGGAAAAGCTAATCCGCCTACTGCCGTATCTATCCTTTTTAAAGCTCTTACAGTTACAGCTGTGTAAGGGTTAAACTTAATACTATTATTATAATTTAGTATTCCTAAACATTGGTATATTCTTTCAGCTTTAATTATATCTATTTTATAAGTATTATTTCTTAGGTTTTTAATAGTTGAGCCAATACCTTTACCATCATGCAGTAGAGTTATAGCGTTTATTTTACTAAACTTTTTACCTGTTTCTATAAACCATTTACTAGCTATACTTAAAGCTTTCTTACAATCCTTATCTCCTTTTAGTGCGTTTTTATTACAAAAATCTAAGGCAGTCCATTTCTTACTAATCTGTAACTGGTCTATATTATCCTCTGCTGTATCCTTAGATATAATATAAGTTACTGGTATTTTAAGTTCCTTAGCAGCTTGCAGCCTGTGTTGGCCATCTATTATGCTGTTAGTTTTATTAACCAGTATAGGCATTTGCAGGCCTATTTCGTTTATAGAGTTTTTAATTCTTTGTAGGTTGTTTTTGTCTAATTCTCTGTTCCCAATTACTTTGTTAAAAATTGAGTAGGTGTTTGTAGTTTTTACTTCCATGTGTTCTGTTTTTAAATATTTATAAAAAGTCCATTATTGTAAATGTTTAATGCTTCTTTAATTGACCAACAAGGAGTTGATAATAAACCAAAATCGCCACCATTTTCAAAACATACGGCTCTATTATTATTAACTATTAAAGCGTATTTAGGTGGATTATCTGTGTCATCTAAAAAACCCCAATAAGGTAAATTTAATTGTATTGTGCAATAACCTTGTGCTTCTAGTTGTTTTTTTGATTTAACTTTCTCTAAATTTAATTGTTTCATTTGTTCTGTTTTTAATACTGGCTTAATTACCAATACTCAAATATAAAACAAATAAACTTATAAACAAAACATTTAATAACTTTTATTTAGCTTATGGTGTAACGGCCAAAGTTAGGCCTGCTTAAAATAGAGTAAGTAGCGTAGCGGCATGGGTCGATTATGTGGTTATGCTTATCCTCAGGTATATTAACTAGCATACCGGTTTTATCCTCTTTCCACTTATAGTTTCTAAACTCAGCTATTGCATTATGTGAGCTGGATAGTATGTGTATTTTATAGCGCTTTAATAAATCTATACCGGCATTAACTGAATCCTTACCCTTAACACTTGGGAATATATTATGGCCCATTCTACGCAGCTCGTTAATTAAACGTGGCTCTGCACTATCAGCATATATAGGGTTATTTAACAGCTTTTCTTCTTTTAGGAATGTATTTATATCGCTAGTAGTCATTTGTGTTCTATACAGGTGTTCTTTAATGTATAGGCTGTGGCCTAGCGTGTAAACAGATACTAAGGTTGTAGGGTCATTTGTATATCCAAAGTCCATACCGTAAGCTATAAGGCTTGCATCTACTGGTATCTCTGTCGCTTCAATATACTTAAATATAGTACTTCTGCTGGCTGTTCTTTCGCCTAAGCCGTACACCTGCCAATATTGCTCATCTGTATCTTTAAGGCGTTCTATCTCTGCTATAATACTATCCTCTACAAATGGGTTGTCTAGGTATGTGGTCTTAAAAAATGCACAGTCATCTCTAGTTATTACTTTATCGTATATCCAATGGTACTCATCACTAGGGTTAAAATCTAGTATTATTTTATCTTGTGTTCTAAATAGTAGCTGCTGCCAATCTTCAAAGTATAACTCATTGGCTTCATTAATAAACAGTAAATCCCTTTTACGCCCTCTAATCTTTTGTGGCTGGTCAAGGGATATAAACTCTACTAGGTTGCCAAATAAGCTGTATTCTGAATTACTACGATTATGGAAGTTTTCGTTATATATATTATGCTCTTTTAATATACCCATAAAATCCCTAAGCACAGTAGCACGTAAGCTAGGAAAGGTTTTTCTGCATACAGTAATTATCTTGCCTGTATTATTAGTGCAGTATTCAAATATAATCCATAGTATGATATTATAGGTTTTGCCGGAACGTGTACCGCCTTGCTCTACAATTATCTTTTTATGGTTGTCTAGTAAATGCTCATAAACAACGTTAGTCTTTATCTTTAGTCCTTCCAATTATTTCTATTTGAAAATTAGTAGGCATACCCTCAGCACCGGTTATTTCTTGGCGTTCTACATAACCCCTGCCCTTGCCTTTTGTCTTTAAATAAAATATAGTAGCTGCTGTAGAGTTATCTGATATTTGTTTATGTAATTGACTTTCTGCAAAGTCTAAAGCTACGTTTTCTATATCCCTTACATCTTTTGCAAAATCCTTATCCTCTTTAAGCCACTTGTAATATGTGCTTCTAGGTGTTTCAGATTTCTTACATGCTGCTGTAACAACCCCTAAGCTTTGCTCTAAGGCTTTTAATAGTGCTTCCTTTTTTATGTGTCTACTTTTGTTCATATTGATAGTATTAAAGTTATAATAAGTCCTACAATAGAAATGCCAAAAACTCTTAAACTGCTTTCGTATTGTTTATCGCTGCGCCCTTGCCTTGACCTATATTGTCTTTGTTTTTTATTTATCATAATTATATAACGTATTTTTTATTAATATTTACACTCCGCAATAACCACTATCACAGTCATTAAAATCATTATCGAATAATTTAATTTGTGTTAAACTGTTTCTAATTTGCTTATAAGTCATTCCGTTTTTAAATGTTCTAACATTATACCCTGTATCTTGTTCAGCATCTATAAACCATTGATATTTATTAGGGTGTTTATCGCTCATGTGTTTTAATAATACTGGCGTTCTATGAAAGCATCCTATACAATTATTCATGTAAGCAAATCTTACAGGTTTATCGTTCCAAAAATTATCTATAGTATCTTTATATATATTATCATTTATTAATGGAAACATGGGTTTTTGCCATTCAATATCAGCCCATTTGTTTTGTGTTTTTCTTTTACCTACTATAGTTTTAAATGTGGAGTTTCCATTTTCATTAGTTTTGCTTAACATTGTTTTTGCCCTACTTCCTTCATTTGCCCTATAACCAATTCTCATTTCTACTATTTTATTTATATTTTTTTTCCACCAATCAAAAATCGGTTTTAATTTCATTTCCGTTGTACAAAACCTAATCGTTGCATTTGGTAAATATGTTTTACCATTTCTGTCAATAACCTCATCAAAAGTTTTACCAGTAACCCAATCAATCTTAGAGCCTATATACTGCTCTAAATCTAACATAGTGTATATAATAGTGTCATCTTCTAAAGTACCAATAAACTCAGTTCCTAATCTATCAGAAACTTCTTGGCGTATTTTAACATCAGGAAACATACAATTATTGTCATCTGTTCTTACTAAAGAAAAAACATTATAGTCTGCCTGATAATTTGCAGCTATGTAGCTTGATGTTTTACCTCCGCTTAAACTGTTTACTGTTTTCATTTGTGTTTATTTTGCCACTCCCAGCTATTTTGTATAGCTTTTAATTGCTGCTTAACATATATTAATTTATTATCCGGCACAGTTAAAACCATTCTTACAAGTGGGTTCTGTAGTGTTTTTTGCAGCTTTAAATATTCGCCTTCTAGGCTATTGTATTTATTTTCTAAATAATTAAACCTATCTATCTTATCGTAAGGTATGCGGCTTTTAAAAACAAACGTTTTCTCAAACTCTCCTAAGTCTTTGTTATCCCTTTTATATATAGGAAACATTTTTACTAGGTGCATAGCTGATGCGTGGTCCATACTTTTCCCCTGAGAACTAAAAAACGCTGCAATATCCTTCCAGCGCATGTTAAGTTTTTCACGTAACAGGTAACAAACTAAGGCCCTGTTTTCTACATAGGGCCGCTTCCTAGTGTTATCGTATATATTAATCTTTGATAGCTTTTTTATTTTATTACCAATATCTAAAGGTGTTAAATCCTTTGGTTTATTTTCTTCCATCATTCAGTTCTTAATTTTAAAAGGTTGTAGCACTCTATATATCTTTGCTTAGCCTTTCCTTTATATTGTTGTTTAAATAATTCGTATAGTTTTTTAGTGTACTGGTATTTAGTAGCGCATTGTTCAAAATATCTTTCAGCAAAGCGTTTGCCCTTACCCTTAAAGTAATTTACATTGTCTGCTGTATCGCCTACTATCATTTGCTCATAAAAAT
>VMHT01185442.1_pt1 | contig 13910 bp, 7 predicted proteins | sample 4693611 | NCBI WGS metagenome assembly VMHT01 (sample SAMN12280063, study PRJNA550983) | marine metagenome | isolation source: seawater sampled from same location over 5 years 0.02-0.2 micron viral filtrate | place: USA: collected off the coast of southern California halfway between the port... ... | reverse complement strand
TATTCCTCATTCAGCGCTCTCCAAATCGACAAACGGAGAGCGGTTCACGCTGTTTATGCGCTCTGCCGATGGGTGGACGACATCGTCGACGGAGACGAAGAACCAACCATCCTTGAAACCAAGGAGCTCAGGGAAGCCACCGCCGCCCGACAACTCATCGTCAGCGATCTCCACGCCGGCACCTCGCCTTCTCTCTCCGAGGATGAACACCGACGACGAATGATGGCCCTGGTCGACATCCGGCTTAAGTTGGAACGAGCAAGCGCTCAAGCCATCACCGAAGACGATCATCCCATCTTCGTAGCCCTGCAGGATGTGTTCACACGATACCCGATCAAACTGGCGGATTTTGAAACCGTGATCGAAGGCATGGAAGACGACCTGTACCCCGTTCAAAATCAAACCTGGGACGAGCTACGGTCCTACTGCTACAAGGTCGCCTCAGCCGTTGGCCTGATTCTCATTGAAATCTACGGTTATGAGGACCGTGCGGCTCGCCTGCACGCCATTGACCTCGGCATCCAAATGCAACTCATCAACGTCCTCCGAGACATCAACGAAGATCTGGAACGAGGCCGAATATATCTCCCGGTTGAGGTCCTCGCCTCCCACAACATCAGCGTGGACACGCTTCAGAATCAGAACATTGCCACCACGCTTTCTTGGAAAGGCTTCGTGGTGGAGTACGTCGAGGTCATCAAGCGGCATCAGTCCTCGGCCAACCATCTCTTTGGCTACCTCGACGGACGTGCACGTGTCCAGCCCGAGATCATGGCCGACGCATACACGTCCATTCTGAACGAAATTGTACGCCGCTCGGGCGACGTGTTCACGCAACCGGTCAAACTCTCCAAGCTTCGAAAAGCCATGCTTGGCCTGCGACTGAGCATGCGCAAACTCAGGGCACGCCTGCTTGCGTGAGCGCTTCACTCGTCGATCAGCGGCGTCATCGGTCCGAACCCTTCGTAGAGGCTCGGGCCGCTTGCCAGGTAGTACACGGAGCCGCGTCCGTCCCGGGAATCTGCTGCCGTTGCGTTCTCGCTGGTGGCGCAGTCGCCCGTGCAACCATCGGCAAAGGCGACGTAAACACGACCCTCTCGGTCAATGTGGAGGTCGTTGAAATCGAGCAGGTTACGGTTTGACCCTCCGATGTCTCGACAGTCACCGGAGTTCAAGCAGATGGAACCGACCTGAACGGGGTCGTCCGTCACACGGTACGTGTGGAACACGGGCTCATCGTCCAGAGCGTTGAGGCTGAACGTGATGTAGAGGTGATATGTGGCGTTGTTTGGAGCGTAGTGAGCGTTTCCATCCCATGGGTTGCCGTCGATGTCGGATTGATTGAGCATCTCTCCGTTTTCGCTGCCCAAATAGGTGATAGCGATGCGCCCCGGGTCACCCGCATCGGTCTGGGGGAACACCGAAGAAATCACTTCAACGGGTGAAATCCGAATGCTCTCCTGCTCCCAGGTTTCGCCTGAATCCATGGAGCGAGACATGTAGATACCTTCGTCGGCCCCGGTCCAAACGTGGTACGCGTTCGAAGCCGTGTCGGCGGAAACCTCGGAGTTCTTTCGGGGGTTCGGTGTGCCAACGTCCTCGCCCATGTAGCGTTCGGACCACGAGAAGCCGTTGTCTTTGGAGACGATGACGGTGGGGGTGGCCACACGAGGCGTGACGTACACCGTGCCGTCGGGGGCGGTGGAAATGGCCCCGTGCAAACCACCGTTCGTGGTCGCCAAGCCGATGATTTGCCCGCCGGCCTCGAAGCTGGCACCTCCGTCAAAACTCGTGAAGCAGAAGATCCCTGCGAGTTTGTTGTAGCAGTAGTACACGGCCGTTTCGTAGAAACTTCCGGTGAACTGACCCAACGCTCCGTAGCCGCTGTCGGTCCAAGGACCGCTGGCCAACTTGATGTGGTCGTTGAGCGGTGTGGTTCCGGAATCGTGGGGGTTGCCCATCCACGTTTCACCGTCGTCGTCGCTCCAGCAAATCCACGAGGTCTCAAGGCCGATCATCTGAACGCCAAACACACGGTCCGTGATGGGGTCGACCCATCCGTACGGGTCGCTGGTGGTGGGAGAGCACATCACGGGGTCTTGGCTCTCCTCCCACGTCAAACCGCCGTCGCACGAGCGCATGACCTTCTCCATGGCGATGAAGAAAATGCAGCCACTCGATGTGATTCCGATACTGGGTTCCTTGCCGGTTTCCCCAACATCGCTGAACTGGAACATCATTTCGAGGGGGGTTGTCCCCAACGACTCACCGTTTCGGTCGGTGACGAAGACGCGTACGTCCTCCTCAACCACAACCTCGGTCTCGGGCACCGTTTCCGGTTCACCAAAACATCCCGAAAGCGAGAGGGTGATGACCATCAGCGAAAGAAACAGCGCTCGTCCTTGCATGATGGGCCGACGCCCTCTCCTCCTAATGACCTTGCGCTCGTGCCGATGTCAGTCGTCGAGCAGCGACGTGTAAATCGCTTCGTAAGCCTCGGCGTTGTGCTCGTAGGTGAAACGGTCGAGCACGCGCTGACGACCCTTTTGCATCTGTTCGGTCCGCTCATCGGGGTGGTGAAGACTGTGATTCACCGCTCGTGCGAGATCGTCGGGGTCGCCGCACCTGAACAAGCCGCCCACCTCTTCGTCGATCATTTCGGTCAGCGGTGCCTGGTCAACCGTAACGACGGGCGTTCCGCTGGCAAGCGCTTCAAGGGGAATCAGTCCCTGACCTTCGTAATACGAAGGATAAACCACCAGGTCTGCGGCTCGAAAATGAAGCGCAAGTTGTTCAAAGCTCATGCCGGGTTGGATGTGCACGGCGTGGGCGATCCCAAGTCGCTTGGCCTGTCGCATGAGGGTCTTGCGCATGTGGCCCCGTCCGATGATGACCAAGCGGGCTCCGGGATGTTCCTTCAAGATGGACGGCATGGCTCGAAGCAGGGTTCGATGACCTTTCCGGGCGACCAATCGGCCCACGGCAAGTAACAACGGCGTCTTCGTGTCCGGATGGCCGCAAAGGGCTGAGTCGTCGGCCGCATCGTAGGAGTTCCGAAGCGCTTCGTAAGCCAGTTGCTCCTCCTCGTGATCGTGATTTATAGGTCGAAACACACGATGGTCCACGCCGTAGAGGACGGTCTCGCAGTGCCAATCCTCCGGAGGGCGGTACCACCGCTCAAATTCTTGACGTGTTGAATCTGAAATCGCCACCGAGACGCTCGAATGTTGCACTCCGGCCTGCTCGTATTTTGCGTAGAAACCCCCGGTCAAGAGAATGGCGAGGTCGTTGGGGTTTTTCCACGTGGCAGATTCGTTGTGTTTGGCCGCCAATTTCATGCCTTCCCGCTCACCGATCCAACTTCCGTTCAACGCCGACACCACCGGTGCAACGTGTTCCTCAACCCAGAGGTACTCCTTGGCCGTCCAACTGACGAGCGGCAGGAGGGTGTGAACCACATCAACCGGTTTGACTTGGTGAAGGCGACGCAGTTCGGTCAAGGCGTGCTTCCCGTACGAGCGAGTGAACGCCATGGGCGCCTTGAGCCACGGCACGTTGAGCACGCTCACGCCGGGTTGATGGGGCGTTGGTTGGTTGTGGGTTCGAGTGATCACCGTCACATCGTGGCCGCGCTGGGCGAGATGACCCGCCAAGTGGAACACCACGGAGCCGATACCCCCCCATCGGGGAGGATATTCGCCCGAGACCATGGCGATGTGCATGGAAAGCACCACGGCGGACCACCATTTGAAGTTCATTGAGGTCGCAACGGAGAAAACCACGCTTCCAGCCAAACCTTTGAAGGTCAATCCTCGGCTCGGGGCATCATGGGCGATGTGCTACCCGTTTCGGTGACGGTGATTTTGCCAACCCGAAACGAAGAGGAGGCCTTGGGCCCCACCATCGACGCCATTCCCCGCGGTTGGTGCGAGGATTTGGAAATCATGATCGTGGATGGAAGTTCATCCGACCGCACCCGTGAGATCGCTCTGGAGAAAGGGATTCGAGTCCACCTTGAACCCCGTAAAGGCTACGGTCGAGCCTATCGAACAGGATTCGACGTCGCTAAAAACGACATCATCATCACGATGGACGCCGATTGCACCTACCCTGCAGAACTCGTGCCCGAACTGGTGAAGCGTCTTCTTGACGACGACCTCGATTTTATCACCTGCGACCGTCTTTCCATGGCCGAAGACGGGTCCATGTCGGGTTTGCACGGCTTTGGAAACTGGGTGCTTTCGTTCACGGCTCGCATGCTGTTCGGGTACGGCATCAAGGATTCGCAAACGGGCATGTGGGTGTTCCGAAAATCCATCTTCGAAAACGAAAAGATGCGCCCGACCAACGACGGCATGCCGCTCAGTGAGGAGATCAAAATCCTCGCACGCCGCCATTTGGGGAAGAAAAAAGCCATTGAAATCTCCGTGCCGTACCGACCCCGAGTGGGTGAAGCAGAAATCCACACGTGGGGCGACGGTTGGAAGAACCTGAAATTCCTCTTCACCCGCCGCCTTGGTCTGCATCGCACGCTCACGCCGTGGGGTGGACTTGAGACCAATCCCGATTCAGACAACGGCAACTTGCCTGAACAGAAGAGCTGAACGTCCGTCGCTCCGGCAATCACTCAAGGGTTTCGTCGAGTTCTGCCTGGACTTCGTCCGTCCCGTCCATGACGTTGCCCTCAACGGTGGGCACTTCCTTCGTCTCATCCGTTTGGGCGGGAGCTCTGAACGCGTCCCATGACGTGATGAGGTCGAGTTCTTCTTGCGCTCGTCGACGTCTTGAAACGACAAACACGACCGCTCCAATCACGAAAAACACACCCAGCGTAGCGGCACCCAACAGCAACCCTCGCATGTCGTCCTCGGGGGCTTCAACGACGAGGTTTCGGGACATGAAATCGATGTTGGCACGTTCGCCCTCGCCGTCCTTAGCGACAATTTTCAGCAGAGGGCGCCCGGTGGTTTCGGGTCGCCATTCAATGGAGCCCTCCCAGACGCCGTCGCCGTCAGAGTCGGTGAGGTTGGCCTCCCACTGTTGAACGCCCAACGTGATGTTCACCCTGACGTCGTCGGTGGTGCCGTCTGGATCGCTCAACGCCACGCGAACCGTGAGGGTGCTGAGTTCGTTTTGGGTAAAGGTGTCAGCGCTGAGGACCAGCGAAGCCCGGTCGAGCGAAGGAAGACTGGATTGTACGGTGATGTTCAGGTGTTCTTCGGCCCATTTCCCACGCGCATCCTCAACGTAGAGAGAGAGATGGTATTCGCCGGGAAGGAGACCGGTGATTTCATCTTTTGAAGCGGTGGAAAGCACCTCAGGAGCGCTCAATTCAGGGGCATAACGACGCCATTCTCGAACCACCAGGTCGTTGTCAGCGTCGTAAGAGGCCTCCTCCAGCATCAACGAGCCACCCGGGACGATGGATTGGCGATTTTCTGGGGAAATCAGCACCAGAACGGGGGCGGATTCCACGACGGTCAGGCCGAAGCTCTCGTCTCGGGTCGACCCTGTTTCATCCGTCAGAGTGACGATCATCTGATGTTCGCCCGCATGTAGATTGAAGGCGTGTTGCTCTTCAGGGTCGACATCCACCAGCAAGGGTTCGCTCGCTTCCGATGAACGCAGCGTGATGGTGAATTCGTCACCGTCGTAATCAACACTTTCCGAAACATCAAGCATGAACGTGGTTGAGGAGGGGTGAACGCTGCCGGGTTGTGGGCTCACCAAGCCGAGCACCGGTGCGGAGGTGGTGACCGTGATGGTTCGTGTGGTCGTGATGGGCTCGTGAATCCCGTCGTCAACGCTCAGTGCGATGTCGTGCTCTCCGGCACTCAGCCGGCGTTCAAACAACAACCAGTCCTCGCCTTCAGGCGTCAATCGGCCGTCGAGGCTGCTCGTCCACGTGACCACGAGGAATTCTGAACCGGTGGCCGGTTCAACCTCAGCACAAACCCATTCGCCGTCCATGGGGAAGGTGGAACAGGCGGCGTCGTAATCGCCCGAACCGTTGGCGGAGAAGGAGATCAGCTCGGAACTGTCGAAGGTTTGAGCCGGTGGTGAAGCGATGACAGCGACCGGTTCAGCGTTGTCGACCGTGAGCAAAACGGAACTGGATTTGCTCTGGTTGGCGTGCTCAGCACGGTCGTCGGTGACCTCCATGGTGATGGTGTGAACGCCGCGGGAAAGGCGGCCTTCCCACACCAGTTCCGAACCGACCTGCAGAACCCCGTCGAGCGAGGAGGAGAACGTCGCTGAAAGCCCGTCGCCTTCAGGGTCCAAGGTTGCACTTCCGTCAAGGGTTACGAGCGCTTCGCTTGCGTTGGACGACCGGTTCACCGTGAACGCCGGGTCCGGGATTTCGTTGTAGAGAATGACCGTGACGCTGTACGTGGCGTTGTTTCCGACCGCGTCCCAAGCCAATACGGTCATGGTAAACGAGGCGGGAGGATCATCGTCGATGTGGTCGAAGGTGTAGGTGAGTTCCTCCGGACATCCCCACTGGTTGCCCCAACCCGTGCCTTGTCGGTTGTAGCCGCTAAAGGTGATGAGACAAGCGAAATCATCGCCCTCGGGATCGTACGTGCCTGTGGTGTTGATGGAGACCGTGCCTGTTTGAGGCATGATAAGCTCGCTCCACGGGTTGAGGGCGGGTTCGAAATCGACCACAAGCACTGGTGCCAAATTGACCAGTTCAATGGTGCGGGTTTCTGAAACGCAATGGCCGGGATCGCATATCTCCAGCGTGATTTGGTGCACACCATCGCTCAGCGATACGCCCGAGGCGAGGTCGTTGGCCACGAAGGGATCCATGTGCGTGGAAAAGACGCCGTCGATGGAGGACGTCCATTCGTGCGTCAGCACGTCATCGTCAAGATCCCACGAATCAGAGGCGTTGAATTCCACTTGAGCCTGTGAGGGGAAGATGCTCCCGTCTTCAGGCGTGGTCCAGCGAATGAACGGGGCTTGATTGGCCAGCGGCAAGTGGCAGTAGATCACCCGGTCCTCATCAAAGGTGGTCGATGTGGAATTGGCCACGCCAACGTACCCGCAACTGATGTCCACCGAGTTGTGAGCGCTCGGGCCGGTCGATGTCCAACGCTGACTGATGAAATCCGGTAAAAAGAGGCGCCCCTCGTCGCTGGCAGCAAGGGTGAACGTTGGCTCAAAGGAAGCAAAGGAGACGTTCACGGAAGCGCCCGGAATGCCGTTGGAGAAATTGTTGACCACCCAGACGGTGAGGTCCCACGCGACGTCCAATTCAGCCCCCGCTGCGATGGTCGCATCGGCGTATGAAACATCCGTCGGTTGGTGCAAGTGAAGGGTTGAACTCGCATCGAGGTTGAGCACGGTGGGTGCCACCGTTGAACCACGGTCGTCCACGAGGCCGGACCAGTTGACGTGGCTGTTGACCAGCGTCACACCACCGGTGCACGCCGTGGAAATTCGATTGCCGTGACCAGCGAGCGCAACGTGCCCTTCGAGGGTGAGACATTCGGTTCCCGAGAACACGGAGTTGTTGAGGTAGGAGGGGAACTGACCGTTGTTTTCACCGTTCCATTCGATTCCAGTGTGGTTGCCAAACATGGACAACCCGTTGACCTCGACAGCGGTGCGCTCCAGTTTCACGGCGGGATGCCCCGGGCTTTCGGCGTGGACCGCCAGATTGGTCAAGTGCACCCGCCCACTGGCGCCCGCCGGCATGGCCCTGCTGTTGTCGATTTCCAGTGCGGGAAGACCCGGATTGTTGTCCCGAAGTTCAACGCCCTCAAGCCACAGGTCGACGGAGTCAAGGGCCAGGATGCCGTGACCCTGAGAGCCCGTGACGGTGCAGTTCAAACATCGGACATCGCCGGACGACGATTCAACATCGTTCGCTTCTTCGTAGTACACACCTGCTTGCTCGCTTTGGCTGGCTCCTGGGGACGCACCGTTGTTTTCCGAAGTGAGGTTCCAGAAGTCCACGCGGCGGGCGTCCAGGACGTGGGCGCCGGAGTACCCGTTGTCCGCCAGGTGCATGCCCTCGATGAGCACGGTTGCTCGGTCCACGATGATGCCTTGCTTGGTGTTGTTGTGGAGGACCCAATCGCTGCCCTGCATGGCCCCTCCGGAGGTGGAGTGGACACCAGGACCGACCGACCCCGACACCTCAAGACCCTCAAAGGTGGGTGCAAAGAACGACGAACGAATCGACACCCCGGCTTCGTGCGGGCCCTGACCCGGGTCGCCCGAGTCGCGAACGGTCAGGTTGCGGAAGGTGGTGGTGGAGTCAACGAAGTACAATCGAACGCCGACGGTGGTGGAGTCCTCGATCAGCGTATCGTCGAACCAAGCACCTGTGGCGTTGACTTCGAGCGCGGCGTAACCGATGTTGGGGGTTTTAGCGCCGGAGCTGCCGGTACCGGTGATGGTCAAATTGGTGAAATCTGCGGTCTCGTAGTTCGTGTAGTTGGTGTGGTTGTTCTTGTCCACGTACACCCCGCGGTACATGGAATCGCTGATGTGGGCGTGGCGAACAACGGCGTGGGTGTAGCCGCCGTCGTCGATGTGTCGAACGACCATGCCCGTGTCGGAGGACGCAATGGTCAAGTTGGTCAGAAGAGGCTGACTGTCCTCGACCCACACACCCGCCGCCATCGCCCACGTTGAGCCGGTGCAGTTGTCGATGGTGATGCCCTGAATCAAGCCCCCAGAGCCACCCCAGATGTTGACGGCGCGTGTGAGAACGTCGGAAAAGACCGCACGATGAACGATGGGCGTAGAACCGGCTCCGACGGACAAACCCAACCCGTATCGCCAGTCGTTTTGGAAACCGAGGTCTCGGCCCGCTCGGTCCACGAAGAGATCGGTGATTCGAGGAGCTGCGGAGGCAAAGAGATCCACGGCCACGCGGTCTGGGTTGATGACGGTCAGGTTCTCAATCACCGGGTTTGAGCCGTAGATGGTCATGCCGTAAATGGCGTCCTCGATCGTGAGATTCTGAATCAACGACCCGCGCCCAGATGAGGAGGCGTTGAATTGAATGCCTTCGTGGTCGCCCAAGCCCGACGCTTCGAGGACGACGGGGCACGACTGCGTCCCGAGAACGGTGAGGCGCCCGTCAACCACGATGCGTTCGTTGGCCTGCAGTTGAACGACGGTGCACGGTTGGATGACCACCTCGTCGGCAACGCCGATGGTGTAGGTTCCCGTCAGCGTTTGGGTGCCCGACCACGTGGTCTGTGCTCGGCCCTCGGTCCGCATCGCATCGCTGAGCAACGACGTCGAATCGGGTTCAGATGGAGCAGGAACTGCGTGAATGAACAGGGGGGCAAGGAAAAGAGAAATCAGGAACACGGCGATTCTCGAAGGAGCGCCGGTCTTCATAGCCCAAAGCGCGTGCTTGTCCTTCTTCAAAGATGCCCCCGGTTGTGCTTGCTGTGGGCCAGCAGGAATCCATAAATCCCGAGTTGAATTGGTTGGTTGTATGCCCGAAGCTTTTGTGTTGTTCAAGACCGAGCCAACCCACGAGCGGGACGTTTACCTTTCACTCACCGAGCACGAAGGCGTGGCCGAAGTGCATGCCCTCTACGGAGAATTTGATCTTCTGGTCCGTCTCACATCGCCCTCGTCCAAGGAGCTCTCGACGATGTTGATGTCATCCTTCCGGCGAATTGAAGGGGTCAAAGAGACGCAAACGCTGGTGGCCGTGGAGGGTTGAATCATGGCGATCGGCTTTGTGTTGATGACCACGGTGCCCGGCATGGAGGCAGCGGTTCGCGATGCCCTTTCTGAGGTGGACTTGGTCACCGACCAATGGATGCTGTTCGGCGAATACGACCTCATCGCTCGTGTTCAAGCCGACGAAGAATTCGCCTTGACACGATGCATCGTTGAGGAAATTCGACAGCTTCCCGGCATTGTGGAGACCAAGACCCTCATCGGGGCCGAGTTGTAGGTCACAACACGCGATGGAGTTTACTTGCCGCAGACCGAGCTGCCTTCAGGCAACCCGCCTGGCGAAACCATCGGGCGGCTTCTCGAAGGGATGCGGCCGCCACCGTTGGATTCAGGTGACCGTTGAGGTACCACCAACGAGCCGCATAGCGATGGTGCGGTGTCCCGGGCTCCGGCCAAGCGGTGGGCGGAGGCAGAGCGGCGTGAACCGTGGACGCAGCGGGATCGCTGGCTTTGTGGAGATGTTCTGCGTAGGTCAAGCCGACCAGGGCTTCGTGAAACGACGAGGGTTGGGCGGCAACAGCTCGAATGTACAGAGTTTCTCGGTCGTTGGACGAACCGAGATCAAAGGCGAGATGCGTTTTGAGGCGTGCATGAAGAACGATCGGGTCGTCCTTGTGACTGAGAGATTCCAAGCTTTCTACGAGTGCCTCCATCTGGTCCCGGTTGCGTTCCAAAAGCGCCAGCGTGTGTTGAATCAGCGTGATGCTCACCGTCACCGACGCTCGCATCTCGACGTGTTCTGGAAGACGAATGCGCTGCAAGAGCCCTCGAACATCATCCAGCTTGCCCTCGTGGGGTTCGTCAAACAATCGATCGTCAAGCCGTTGAACCGCAGCTGAAACGAGCCAGCGGCAGGCTTGAACGTCGGAGGCTTGGTCGAGTTGCGCTTCCAACAATCGCTCAGCTTCATCGCTGTTCCCCTCCATCAGAGCCAATCCGTAGGCGAGCTCGTTTCGCATCGACTCGGTCTCGACCTGGTCCATATGGTGGCGAATCCGGTCGACCTCTTGTCGGTGAAGCGCAATTCGTCCAGCCCAATAATGCAATTCTTCCCGGTCCGGTCGTCGTTGGGTTGCCCGGTCGTAGACGACGGCCAGAGCGCCGCTTTGCTCTGCGACGAGCCGCTCAAATCGCTCCTCCATCAACGCAGGGAACACATCGCTGTCCAGTGCGAGGTGGTGGTAGAGGTGAAGCACAGCGTAAGCGGGAACCTCAGCATGCGAGGCCCAGTGGGCTGCGGCCTGCTCGTGGAGCGAACGGAGACGTGCGTCGCTGAGCATCGTCCGGCGAACATTGCGTACGAGGTGTTGAACCTCAACGTTGCTGCCCGATGGCGACCATCGCAGAAGGGCTCGGTCGTCCAACTCATCGATGGGGGCGTCACCCATCGCAAGGTCGGAGGGCAAAGGACGGGGAAACAACACCATCCGGTCCAAGGCGTTGAGGCCGTCGTCCGAGAGGCCGTTGAGCATGGTTTGTTCAACGAAGGCCTGAATGTCTTCGCCCGCCTCTGGAAGTTTGTCACCCTCGCTGTACAGGTGGAGCGCCATGGGATGGCCGTCCAAGGCCTTGGCCACGCTCATCCTCACCTCGGTGTCCAAGTGTTCACCCAGCAAACGTTGCCCGTCCTCAACCGACAGGGTCCCGAGGTGAAGCACGGGCCACTCCAAGGAATCGGGAAGCGGCAAACGTCCGGAAAGCACCAGCGTAAGTCCTCGCTCGTGAAGGCCGTTGAGCAAATCGATCACCTGCTGTTCGTGGCGAGAGTCCAGAAGATGCACGTCGTCAACGACCAAGACCGAGGGGTTCTGAGCAACCACCCACTCGACCATGGCCTCATCATCGGTTGGGTGCTGGGTGCCCTCGGTGGACCATGCAGAAACAAGAGAAGTGGCGTCGCTGAATTCATTCATCGTGGCCCACCGAACCGAACCAGAACGCTGAGCGACCCATGCGCGCAGCAAGGTGGTCTTGCCCACCCCTGACAGACCGGAAACGACCGCCCGTTGGTGCTGCTCGACCAGTTCACTGAGCGAGTTCAGCTCGGCCGCTCGACCGACCACCTGCACCTCGGTCTCACCCTGCTCGCTTGAGACCGCGGAGGGTTCTGAAGACGGTTCCAAAACATGGTCCGTGAGCCAAGCCCGTCCCGTTTCAGTGATGTGGTAGACCTGCCTTCGTCGCGAGCCTCCACCGATGACGTGAGCCACCCGAACCGTGATGTATCGAGCATCGATGAGGGCGGTAAGCGGTTGGTTGAGGCCGGACCGAACCACGCCCATGGCGTCGGAAAGACCGGGAAGCGAAAGGGCTCGAGGCACGTCCCAAGCCTGCGACAACGCATCGGGGAACGTCCCGAGGTGGCGCAACAATCGCTCCTGACTTCGACTCAGCATGGCGACAACGATACATCGTCGCACGCCTCCTTCATCAAACATCCCCAAAGGTGCATGATGCTGCGTGTGGGGTTGCCCTTTTGAGTCACGCCAAGCGTGCAGGAAGCATGCCCGTGGATTTGGCTTCGGCCGACTTACCCCATGAACCGGGCGTCTATCTTTTCAAAAACGAACAGGGCAGGGTGCTCTACGTCGGCAAAGCCACCCGCTTGAACGAGCGAATCCGCTCCTACTTTGCCAGCAACCCAGACCGACACATGATCCCCGAACTCGTGGCCCGCGCGGACGACATCGAGTGCATCGTGACCCAGACGCCGCAAGCGGCGTTGATCCTGGAACGACAGCTCATTCGAGAACACATGCCGAGATTCAACTCCATGCTCAAGGACGGGAAGTCCTTCCCCTACCTCGCGCTGACCAACGAGGAATACCCACGCATCATGTACACGCGACGACCGCCCAAAACCGCTCAACAATGGGGCCCGTTTCCCAACGCAGGCGCAGCAAAACAGGTGATGCAATTGCTTCGCCGCCAGTTCGGCATCCGAGACTGCAAGGAACTCCTCCCACAAGGCTGCCTTTCCATGCACATCGGCCTGTGCGCCGGTCCGTGCATCAACGGCGACGATTACAACGACCGCGTCAAGGCCGTGCGACGCGTGCTCAACGGTGATGCAGCGCCGTTGTTGGAAGAGCTGGTGGCCGAGATGGAAGCGGCCTCCGACGAGCAAGCCTTCGAGGTCGCCGCCCAACATCGGGACATGATTCGAGCCGTGCGAGCCACCACCAGTCAGCACGTGGTGTCCAGCAAGGTCTACCGCGACTGCGACGCCATCGGAATCGCCAGCGAGGGCGACCTCGCTGCGCTCGTGGTGCTCCATGCTGACGAAGGCGTGGTTCAGGGCCAGGAAGCGTGGCCTGCGGTGCATCGAGGCGACCTTGGAGAAACCGTGTCGATGTTCATCTCCGAACACTACACTCATCGGACACCACCGCGTTTGCTGCTGTCCCCCGTGCCAATTTTTGACGGCCTTCAAGCGTGGTTGGACGAACGACGTGGCTCCTTGGTGGAAGTACGAACGCCTCAGCGAGGGGATTTGGAAAACCTCGCCACCCTCGCTCGACAAAACGCCGAAATCCAACTCCAACGCATGGCCAGCAAATCCAGCGGGTCCCTCGAGCAGCGCGCTGCGGACGAGGGCGCGAAAACGCTCGGTATGAACCAGTTGGACCACATCGTGTGCTTTGACATGGCACAGTTGCAGGGGGACGAGCGCGTGGGCGCAAGCGTCGTCATGCGCAACGGGCGACCGACCAAGAGCGAATATCGGAAATACATCGTCAAGGGCGATGCTCTCGACGACCTCCGCATGATGAAAGAGGTCGTCGTCCGATGGGCCAAACGTCAGGAGGAGTGGCCCGACCTGCTGCTCATCGACGGTGGAGAGACTCATCTGAGCACGATTCATCAAGCCCTCGAGGAGCACGGCTGGGCCGACCGATTTCCACTGGCCGCCTTGGCCAAGCGAGAGGAAACCATCTTCCGAAACGATGCTGAACCGCTCGTCCTCGACCGGTCGGGCAGAGTGCTCGTCCACGCTCGAGACGAAGCGCATCGCTTCGTGAACACCTTCCACAGAAAACGACGAAGCCGCAGCCGTTTGTCGGACCCACTCGAGGGTGTCGAAGGGCTTGGCGCAAAGAAACTCCAGACCTTGCTGCGTCATTTTGGTGGACGCAAGGGCATTGAACACGCTGCTGTTTCTGAGTTGGTCACCGTGCCCGGCATCGGAC
>VMHT01170282.1_pt1 | contig 13910 bp, 22 predicted proteins | sample 4693611 | NCBI WGS metagenome assembly VMHT01 (sample SAMN12280063, study PRJNA550983) | marine metagenome | isolation source: seawater sampled from same location over 5 years 0.02-0.2 micron viral filtrate | place: USA: collected off the coast of southern California halfway between the port... ... | reverse complement strand
TCTCAAGCCGAATGGAACAGCGAATGAATCAGGCTGTTACGCGGGCAAGAACAAAGCCATCAGCTGGTAGCCGCACGCCTGTTATGACTGAAGATGGGCGTGATATACAGCGCGACGCTGGTTTGCTTATGAACTTACTTTCAGGAAATATAAGCGGTGTTTCTAGCGATCTAGTAACGCGCGGCGGTGGCTTGGGCAAGCGCATTGGCACCAATGTCTCCGGTGATTTGTTTGATACAAATCTGGCATCTCAAAGAGAAACGTTGCGGCGGCTAAACCAGCTTCGTGCAAGTGAGCAGGATCGCTTGGAGCGTTCAGGAATAACAGCATCAAAATTGGGTGGCGGCATTGGTGCCAGCACCGGCCTACTAACGAATTGAGGTAAGCATGTCAAAGACAGCAATTTCACAATATAGCGCGACGCCAAGTTCAAATTCGGATGTTGACGGCATTGACATTTCGGAAGGTTGCCCCGCATCAAATTTGAATAATGCACAGCGTTCGCTGATGAGTCACCTGAAAGAAATGGACGATGGCACAAGTGCTTTGACCAGCCCATCGATGGGTCAGCTAAATGTCGATAATCTGCGGCTTGATGGCAACACAATCTCAAGCACAGATACCAATGGCGACATAACGATCGATCCCGCAGGAACTGGTGACACGATTATTGCGTCAGGCAATTTGGGCATCGGTGAAGCGTCACCTGACACCCAACTTCATATTTCATCAGGTGCGCCAAGCTTCCGAATGGAAGATACAGATACCAATCGCTATGCAAATTTTAGTTACGGAACAAGAGTCCTTAATATTGACAATGTTATGGCTTCAGGTGAAGTAGGTACAACTGTTGACCCTGCAACAGCTTTTAGATTTACAGACACAAACGGCACTACCGAAGTTGCACGATTTGTTCCTGACGATAAATCACTTCTTATTGGACGGACAACCAGTCTTTTTAGTTCAAAACTTACTGTTGATGCTGACAATGCTACCGAAAATCCGATGGCAGTTGTAAGTCAACACGCAGGTTCTTCATCGGAATATCTTATTTTGTTTTATCGTGGTAATGACAGTGATGGTTATACCAATACAGGCCATATACAAAATACAAACAATGCCACATCCTACAACACATCCTCTGATTATCGCCTCAAAGAAAATGTTGACTACACTTGGGACGCAACAACTCGCCTCAAGCAATTAAAGCCAGCACGTTTTAACTTTATTTCTGAAGCAGATACTACAGTAGATGGATTCTTAGCGCATGAAGTATCTAGTATTATACCAGAGGCTATTACAGGTACAAAAGATGCAACAAAGACAGAAGCTTATATTGTAACCCCTGCTGTTATTGACAGTGATGGTAATGAAACAAAACCAGCAGTTAAAGGTTCTCGTACTGTTCCTGATTATCAGGCAATAGACCAGTCCAAAATCGTCCCATTGCTCACAAAGGCTTTGATCGAGTCAGTTGAGAAAATAGAGCAATTAGAAGCGCGTATCACAGCGTTGGAGGCTGAATAATGTCGAAAGATAAAATCGCAGACTATGACGGCTCCACTGCCGGAAACAACACCGACATCGGTGGCATTTCGATAGCCGAAGGAATGTTGCCAAGTGCTGTCAATAACTCTATGCGGGAATTGACCAAGCAGTTAGGCGCATTTGCTAACGGCACTGATGCGATTGATGGGCTGACTGTTGATGGCACAATCAAGCTAGACGGTAACTACCCGACAGGCACAAACAACGTGGCGTTAGGTGATACTGCGCTTGATGACGGCTCCTTATCTGGTGGAAACAACACTGCAATCGGCTCTGGCGCACTCACTGCAAACACAAGTGGCTCAAGCAATACAGCAGTTGGTCATTTAAGCTTAGATGCTGTGACCACAGGCTCTGGTAATACTGGCTTGGGTCGCACTGCTGGGAGTAGTTTAACAACAGGAGCCGACAACACTTACATTGGTTATCAATGTAACGCTGTTGGTGTTTCTGGAGACTCCAATGTAGGGGCGGGCGTTAATAGTCTTTACAACAATACTGCCGCTGACAATGTTGCAGTGGGTGGCAATGCAATGTTTGCAAACACATCTGGTACGGCAAATGTTGCTGTTGGTCGTTATTCTTTAGATGCAAACACTACTGCAAGCAACAACACAGCCGTGGGTTATCAGGCACTTACTGCAAACACCACTGGTACTGGTAATTTTGCCGCTGGATATAGGGCTGGGACTGCTACGACTACTGGAGCAAGCAATACTTTTGTGGGGGAAGATTGTGGAACTACTAATACTACGTCTGGGTTTAATACTTATGTTGGGGGGTCAGATGGGGTTTATGGTGGAGCAGGGGGTGGTGCCACAGGGGAAAAGAACACCTTTATAGGCAACGGCGCTGGTTCACGGGTAAGTAGCGGCTCTGACAACACCATCTTAGGTCGCTACAACGGCAATCAAGGCGGCCTAGACATCCGCACAGCCAGCAACAATGTCGTGCTGTCTGATGGGGATGGTAATCCTAGAGTTTATATTGATAACTCAGGAACAAATTATGTTTGGTCTACTAGCGCACCTATGATTTGGGGCAGAAATGAAACTAATGGTTCTGTTACTGGGCTTGCTTATTATAACACCGCATCAAACATCGGGAGTTTCACAGGTCAAGTGTTTCGTGTTATGTGCGATGGCGATGTAGAAAATGCAAATAATTCTTATGGGTCTATTTCGGATATAAAACTTAAAGAAAACATTGTTAATGCTAAATCTCAGTGGGATGATTTGAAAGCTCTGCAAGTTCGGAACTATAATTTTAAGGCAGAAACAGGGTACAGTTCTCACACTCAAATTGGCCTTATAGCTCAAGAGGTTGAGCTTATCTCGCCTAACTTAGTTGGTCAGTCTATTGATGATGAAACCAATGAGACTACCAAGACCGTCAATTATTCCGTCCTCTATATGAAAGCAGTCAAAGCATTGCAAGAAGCAATGACGCGCATCGAAACGCTTGAGGCTAAAGTCGCTACGCTTGAAGGAGAATAAAATGGATGAGCTAACAGCAGAACAAATTGCAAAGCATTATTCAGCTATGGGCGATAGTGTTGACCTTATCAATGCCATCATTGCTGGTGAAGCTATGGCTGACGATGATGCCGCAGAGAAGCAGAACTGTGTAGACAGGAATGTTGAACATCTTGAACTGATGGTAGCCAAAGACTACTGGACAGATGAAAACATGACATCAGTAAATGCCGCTATCACGGCTGGTCAGGGATATAAAGCATAATGGCAAAGCCGACATGATACCCCTATCAATCATCGACGCAATAACCATAACGCTGTTGATCGTCGTCATAATCCAAAACAGAAAATAATCATGAATGACCCACGCTTTTTTATTGTTTGTGTTCATTGGAACGCAAGCAGACAAGAGGCTTGTCAGCAATGATATGTATTTCAAGTCGCTGAATGATTGCACTTGGTATGCACAAACACTTCACAAGCAGGGGTCGCAGATCACAGCTTATTGTCTGCCAGCCACGGTTTCACAAGATGTAAAGGTTTATTGATATGGAACCGATCAGCACCGCATTAGCTGGCATTGCGCTTGTTAAAGGCGCGACAGATGCAATCAAATCGGCTATCGGCACCGCAAATGATATTTCAGAAATTGCGGGCTACATAGATCAGCTATTCGATGGTCAGGCACAGGTAAACAAAGAGCGTAACAAGAAGTCTGGCATTGGTGCTATGGATGGCATTGGCGGCGTAGCTTCCGAGATGATCGATGCCAAGCTGGCGCAAGAAAAGATGTATGAAGTGTCTATGCTGGTTGATCTGCGGTTTGGTTCAGGCACTTGGAAATCTATCGTTGAAGAACGCGCCCGCCGGATACAGGCACAAAAACAGCATCAAAAGCAGATTGCTATTGAAAAGGCGGCGCAACGCAAAGAGATTTTTGACGCTCTGACTATGCTCTTTTATTTAATCATGGGCGTGGTTGTTGTCGGGCTAATTGCGCTAGTGGCCTTCAAAGCATATGCAAGCATCCCCAAAATGACGACATGCCGTTTAGCGGCAATGGAAAAGATTTCCGACAAAGAAGTTTTGTGTGTGTATCAGGGCGCGCAGAACACTCAAGAGCAACACACATCTGAAATCTATATTGGGTGCGTAGGCCAATATCAATGCGAATACAACCCGAAGCCAAAAGGCGCAACGCTTAAAGATACGCTTAACTCAATCCGAAACGCTTTAGATTAAAGGTGCCTGCATGTCAGTGGAACGTGAACTTGGTGAAATGTCGAGCCGTATGCGCACGCTTGAGCGTGAGATGGCTGAAACAAAAGACACATTAAAAGAACTTCACACACTTGCTTTGCAAGCTAAAGGCGGCTGGAAAGCATTGCTTTTGATCGCAGGCATCGCGGGTGCGGCTGGTGCGCTTGTTGCTAAGTTTGCTTTTGCTTTAGGTGTGCTGCCAAAATAAATGCTGGAAGTCTCAACAGGGCGCATAGGTGAGTTTATCGCCTGCGCGTCTATAGAGTTGCAGGGCTGGCAGGCTGTTCTTTGCCCATCGCGCGGCTATGATTTAATCGTAACTCGCGACACTTATATATATAGGTGTCAGGTGAAGGCTTCGACCTATCACACAGAACGACCAAATAAACTGCAATTTCATTTTGGCGTTGGCGGCAAAAAGCGTAGACCAACTTCAGACGATTATGATTTTGCGGCATGCGTATCCATCCCCCACAGGCGCGTATTCTTCGTGCCTATTTTTGACATCGATGTAATCACAATGAGTCGAACCAAAGTTTTCTTTGACGACATTGATGCCGAAGCTAATTCATTTCACAGCACAATGGAGAAACTCAATGCAAAAAAGTCTGCCTAATCGACGCCCCTGCGAATCTCAAGATGTTGGTGAAGGTATGACCGTCACGGTTTCATATCATCCGAACACCGGAGAACCTGTTGAAGTGTTTCTGACCGGCAGAGGCGTAAAAGCATCTGATAGCCCGATGACAGATGCGCTTTATCGTTTAGGCGTTGTGGCAAGCAAGATGATGCAGAAGGAGCCGGTCGATGACAAAGTTGCTTGATTTAATTCGTGAGCATGAGGGCGTTGTGAAACATGCCTATCAGGACTCTCGCGGCTACCTGACGATAGGCTGTGGCAGGCTGATCGACAAACAGCTTGACGGTGGTTTGTCTGATGATGAAATCGATTATTTGCTGGCGAACGATGTAGCGCGTTGTGAAGCCGAAGCAGTCACATATCCATTTTATGCAAAGATGGACGAAGCTAGAAAAGCCGTAATCATTTCGATGCTTTTCAATCTGGGTAGACCCAATTTTGACAAGTTCCAGAATTTTCAAGCCGCATTGCTGGTTGGCGATTATCGGCTGGCAAGTCACGAAATGCTTTCTGGCAGTAATGGCGGGCGTAGCCGTTGGGCAGAGCAAGTTGGCGCGCGCGCAGATCATTTGGCTAAAATGATGGAAACAGGAGAGTGGCATTGAGTTGGACAGACGAATGGATCAAATTCAATTTGATGGGGCGTATTATGTGCGCTGTCAGCACGTTTATGGCGTGGCGGTGCTGTGAATGGTTTATGCTATTACCAGAGCCGACAACGCAACAGAGCGCGTTCGTTAGCGTAATCATGGGCGTCTATACCGGCATTTTCGGCATCTTTATGGGCGCAGAGTCAAAGCGATGATCCAGTTTTTACCAATGATTTCGTCATTAGCCTCAACATGGCTTGAAGGCAAAGTCGAAGAAAAGAAGGCTGTCACCGGCGCTAAAGTTGCGCGTGCAAAAGCCGAAGCCAACATTGCAGAGCGACAGGCCACAGGTGAAATAGACTATGACTTAACGGCGGCTAATCAGATGTCATCAAGCTGGCGCGATGAGTTCTTTAGCCTGCTTTTTGCGTTGCCGATGGTGCTTGCATTTTGCGGCGAATGGGGGCGTGAAATCGTCTTTAGTGGCTTTGAAGCGCTTCAACAGATGCCGACTTGGTATCAGGTCAGCTTGGGCGCACTGGTAGCCAGTAGCGTAGGAATGCGCGGGATCACCAAATTCTATGGCAAAAAATAGTGGTGCTATGAGATTCGTAGCACCAAAATCAAAAGTAAATACTATATAGCACCGTCGTAGCACCAGCCCGATTCTCTGGCGGTTTTCTGCGGTTTTTGTCAGGCTCATAACCTGAAGGTCGCAGGTTCAAATCCTGCCCCCGCAACCAAATAACTATATAAATCAATGACATAAAGCCCCGTAGGTCGAAAGACTTGCGGGGCTTTTTGTCGTTCTATACCCTGTCTCATAGCACCACCATAGCACCACACCGTTAGGATAACTCAATTATTTGCGCATATATGCTTGCATAATAGTAAATAAACGCATATATTAGTCATATAGAGTGAAATGAAAGGGATAGATAAATGACTTATATAGCACCATTTTCAATATCTGTAGGACGCGGTAACGGTCTTTATACGTTGCGCCAGCTTGATCGGTATGACCATTATGGCGATCCTATTTTCTCATATGTCAAAAACCTAAGTCGCGACCCATTTGTGGCGCTTGATAAGGCTAAAAATTATGTTGCCAATAAAGGCTATAATCCTGATGCCGATCTTGATGATTTTGATCCATCTAAAATTTCTGGTTTGACAGCTTGGGGCGAGTGTGACCCGTGGAAGCAAGAGCGTATCGAACGCGCTAAACGGAACGTCATGCCTTTTGGCAAGTATTTTGGTGAAAAGCTTAGTGATGTGCCTGTTTATTATTTGGCTGATTATATTTTGGCGCAAGACATAGATAGCATTAAATCTGACACTGTTGTTGAAATTATCCGCAAATACGTTGTTCAGTTTAAGGCTGACGAGTTCAAAGCGTATGTGGTTGAAGCAAAAAACAAGATTTTAGAGCGTGACGCTGAATTAGAAGCAATTCGCAATAAATCAAAACATTTTGGTAATGTTGGTGATCGCATCGAACTTGAGGCGACAATCGTTTTTAGTAAAGGCTTTGATAACTTTTACGGCGTCACTTACATAAACACGCTTGTCGATAATGATGGCAACCACTTTGTTTATAGGGGCAATGAACTTGGTAACGCTGGCGATGTGGTAACGCTCAAAGCGACCATTAAAGAACATAGCGAATATAACGGTGTTAAGCAGACTGTGTTTAACCGCCCAAAGATTTTAGGAGAGTGACATGATAGCTTTAGTAAACATCGAAAAAGTTGATACCAAAAAGTTTCAAATAAATGTGACCATTGATGAAGCAGACTTAAAAGCATGGGCGACAAACTATGTGTCAGATCAAGACCATGATTTCAAAATTGTGGATGGCCTTAAAATTTGGAACGAATATGACGAATACGATAACGTCACCACCCGCGTTGATGAAGCGGGTGAGAATTGGCATCACGAATATGTTAGCGAATATTTATTGGATCAAGACGCTGACCGCTTAATGTTAGATCACTGCCACGATCACAGCCAATATGATCTGATTTCAGAAGAATCTAGCGTTATTGGTTTTGAAGGTGACTTGACATGAGCGACATCACAATCACCGAAACTTATAAAACGGCAATCAAGCGCGGCAAAGAAGTTGGCATCATTTATTATCGTGACCTAACCGGCAAATCGCGTAGGGTATTCACACCAGCTTGCCCGAAGGCGTGGTCTAAGCGGCGCGAAGAACTGCGTGACGAATTAGTGGCTGGCAAACACAACGCCAACAAAGCAACGCTTGAACAGGTTGCGTATGAGGCCATCGATAGCCGTCAACGGCTGGTCGGGATCAAAATGCGCCCGCAGACTTTCGACAATGATAAACGGCACATACGCCTGCACATTTTGCCATTTCTGGGATCGATCCAGATGGCGCGCTTGACGGTCGGCGATGTTAATCAGTTCATCACTGAAAAGACAATCGAAGGCTGTAGCCCGAAATCAATTCGCAATATCATTGCCAGCCTAAATATGGTCTGCAAATACGCATTAGATAAAGGCTATATCTACAGCAACCCATGCCACAGAGAGTCGCGCGAAAAGATTACCGGCGCACAAAAAGAACGCGGCGGCTACACGGTCGATGATGTTAACAAAATGCTTGAGCAAGATATGACTCAGTATTTGCGCACGTTTATCACGCTTGCATCGCTGACAGGACTAGCGGCTAATGAGATGCAGGGGCTGTTGTGGGACAGCGTTGACCTAAAGGCAGGCACTTTAACAGTACGCCGCACAGGTTATCGCGGTGGCCTGCAAGAAACAAAAACAGAGTTCCGCATCCGCACGTTGCCGCTAACGACTAAGCTATGGACATTGATGCGCGAGTGGAAACTGCAATGCCCATCTGAAATGTATGTTTTTCCATCTGCGCGCAATTTAATGGCAGATCAAAAAAGCTGGACAGGATTGCTTGAAACTTTGTGTAAGCATGCCTGCGTTGAGTTTCACGGCATTGGTGGCTTCCGCAAATTCTATCATACGCAGATGGAGTTGGGTGGCGTGCCGGATTCTATACGCAAATATCGGATGGGTCACTCAAAGAAAAGCAATGTGGCTCAAGTGCATTACACTATTACAGACATCAATCAGGCGCAGTCACCGGTCGACATTGAGGCGATAGCCGGTCGTCTTTCCGCATTATAACAGCGTGACGCCCATGATGGCTGTCTGCAAGATCGCTGGCTATATGCCAGCCTTTTTGTTCGTAGGCGCTGACATCGCTATGCGGGACAAAGCGGAAGATGCCGTTGTGCCGAACTTGTGATTTTTTATTTCTCAGCCATTGTATTGCGACATTTATTTTTTTTGAAAAATCTGGATCAGTGTCCATAAATAACTCTGCACGCTCTGCACCATTAATAACTGTGGTGTGGTCTTTACGCATGAATCTACCAATCCCAGAAAAGCTAAGTGCTGTAAATTCGCGGCACAAATAATACGAAGCAAGTCTGCCGCGTGCTATTCGCGAAGTGCGGCGGCGTGAATAAAATTCGGCGGGCTTTAAGTCAAAGACAATACAACAAGCCTCAACGATATGCTGTGGTTTATATTCTTCAAAATTCATTATATATCATCCCATTTTGGCGGCTCTGGCGTGCGCCGTTTAGCAAAGCAAGCATGACTGCAAAGCATGTCTTTAGCGCCGTTCACAAGCCACCCAAAGCTGCGCAAATCAAACTCTGTGCCGCAATGGACGCATGTAGCTGGCCTGCGCTCATTATGTATTATCGGTGGTTTTTTCTTGCGCGCCATTCTTGAGCCGTCTGCTTGCGCGTTGTATTAAATTTGCCGCCAGTTCGCACATCTGTTTAGGCGACATATCTTTTTGTGCTTGGTTCGATCCTAACACGATCAAACACCCCTCATCATTCGGAATGATAAGGAGTGGATGTTGTTTATCTTCAGAAACGCTAGAAAGGTATGTTGTCATCTAACGGCGCTGGTGCTGTTGCCGGAGCAGGGGCAGATGGTGCGCCTGCATCTTCACGCGGCATCGGGTCAGAGCATTTGATCGACAAATACTTGATGCCCGACTTGCTGGTGTTTAGCCAAGCGCTGATGCGTTGCTCAGTGCCTTTGACATTAATGTTGCCAGTATAGTCAGGCTGGCTTTCATTTTCTTTTTTTTCATTCTTAAATAATGCACCGCGATCGGTGTTATCATAATCAGACATTTGCAATCTCCTTTTTGCGTGCTGAAAATTTCTGGATAGTCGGGTTATCGGTTGGCTTCACTTCGTTAAACAATGCCAACAAATCCTGTTCTGTTTTAGCGGCGTTTATGCGGTCATCTAAGGTGGCCGCGCTCACAGGAGCAAGGGATGAACCCTGTGGCGCGACCGCACCGGAGCGCGGAGAGTGCGACGCGCTGGGTGCTTTATTAGCGGCGGTGCCGTCATCATCGTCGTCAGCCGGTATGCCAAACATCGCCTGCAAGCCGTAACGCTTTGCGTAACTAATTGCGCTACCCATTGCCTGCGGGTTAGTCGCATCTTTGGTCAGCACCGGCGTCCGGCTTTCGCGGGTTTCGCCTGATGTGTGGATCATTGTCGTGCGCACAAATATAGTGCCGTCAGCAAAATCTATCTCTTGCGTAAAGCCCAAATTGAAATTGCTTGCGCCAAGCACAACTGAAATCAAATCGGTCAATGTGACAAACTTGTTTCTAAAATGCGGGTTATATCCAGACTTCTTGACGGCAGGCATCGCCGATTGAAAGCCTATTAATGATTTTGCTAATTCACTCATTTTTGCACCTCTATGCGTTTCGATTTATTCTTTGCAACTTTGATTTGCACACCGTTGCCATAAGCCACGCTGGCTTCTTTCGGCACCATCTTTTTAAGTTGTGCCTCTGCTTTTTTGCATGTGTCAGCCGCGCCGGAAGTCTGCAACCATATCTCGCACCATTGTCGCCATTTGGGATGCACATCAGATTTTTCCATATCGACAGGCACCGTATCTTCGACCGGCACAGGCGCTTCGGGTGGCTGAATGTCATTAGGTAAAACACCCATTTCAACACACCCCATAAAATATGTGGCAAGCCCGATCAGTTCAGCTTGGTAAGCCGGATCAATTTCAATTTCGTGGAATGTTGGTTCGTTGCCAGCTTTGATAATTGATAGCAGGCCATAAGGCACTTTCTTGCCTGTGTGTTCTTCAAGCAAGTAAGCGTTCCAATGTAGTTGCGGGCTGTAGTGGCGGCACAAGCGGGGGATAACGTCCCGCCATTCTTCGCCAGACTGCGGCCTACCCATTGTAAATTTTGCATCGATGACAGCCTGCTTGCCGCGATAATTCGGGACAGAGCCATCCAGCGTGCATCGCATCATAGGATTCTTTTGGCTTTGAATGACAAGCTGGCGGTTTATGATTTTGATGTCATGCTTTTGCTGACACCATTCAAGATTAAGTTCTTCAGTGATATGACCCATTAAAACAGGCCAGACCATAGACAGGTCATCGCCTTCTATTTCGCCGCGCTTACGCAAATATAGCTGGTGTATGCGTTCAGCGTTGTCGCCAGCAATGATGTTAATATCGGAGCCGCCGATCGTTGTCTGGCGTTCTGACAGGCTTTTACCGCCCATTTGAAACTGACGAAAAAAGGCAGGCACAGCGTCAGATGGTACGCCAACGCTGGCCTGTAGTGTGTCAGAGTTCTGGGAGGAAAATGTCTCTGTCATTCCTCATGATTACTACAGCGCATAACATACGTCAAGCATATATGCGCATAGCAATCATATATCGTACTTCAACATCACTACTTGATCCACGCTTTCGATTTTGTCGAACGTTATAAATTCTTCCGGTGCCAGCATGCGCGCTTCACAAGAGCCTTTGCGCATATGCACCAGTTCGACGATCTTGCCATATAATTTATCACCGGCTTTCCATTTAACAACGACTAGCGTGCCAGCCTTTGCTTCAAGCAATGGATTGACAAACACCAGATCACCATTTGACAGCTTTGGTTTCAAAGCATCGCCGTAGCAAAAAGCGGCATATGCGCCTTCGACAGACTCAAGTTCTGGCGGGCAATCCACGCGGCTCATCATCTTTTTACTAAAATCAAATGCGTCTGAATTTGGTATTGGAAAACCATATACAGGTAGTTCGGTGTGCGAAGCAAAAACAGAGTCGTCTTGTTTTACTCTTTCAATTATTGCGTCTGGCTTGATGCCAAATACTTTTGCTATCGCTTTTTTATGATGCCCGACTGATCTTCTGCCGGATTCCATTCTGCTGTATTCTGCCTGCCCGATATTAACGGCTTCGGCAACCTGTGATTGGTGCAATTTAGATGCACTGCGTAATTCTTTCAGATTATTAACGTATTCCATAGCGGACTTCCCTTTGCGGCAGATTTATGCTCTGCGCCAAAATTTAACTTTTGCTGATTTATGGTGGCTAAATGGTCTTTCATCATAGGCGGGGCGGCAGGCCAATCCGCGTCACCCTGAATGTGTGTGTTGTTTTCTGAAGCCAAAAACGCTTGGCTGTTTGATACGTTTAACATTTTTAACACCTTTCTCATATTACTTATGCGCATAATGCGCCTTTTAATTTTCAATGTCAAATATCTGCGCAAATTGCGCATATTCAATAACTTAGCTGAATAAGTATTTTTTATAGATTTAATTTATTGACATATATTAGTGGTCTGCGCATATTGCCTATAGTGCATATCAATATATAGGCGACATCAATGAGACTTAATCAATATTTAGTGTCTAAAAACATCACTCAAAAAGATTTTGCTGAAAAGCTTGGAGTATGTCAGGCCACGATTCATAAATATCTTTACAAAGACACAGTGCCGTCTGGCAAACGCATAATGCAGATTCACAGCCTGACCAAAGGTAAAGTTACGGTCACTGATTGGATGGATATGCACCAGATTGGTGATGATGATGGGTAAGGCCAGCCGTGATAAAGGCGGGCGCTTTGAGCGTGAGTTGGTAAATACTGCACGCGCGCATGAACTTGAAAGCTATCGTGTCCCGCTATCTGGTGCGGCAGAAGGCTTTAAGAATGACATAATCATAAAGATTGGGCGCACCACTTGGGAAATTGAAGCCAAAAAAAGAGCGACCGGTTTTAAGTTTTTATATGACAACATTGAAGGTGCTGATGTGTTGGTGGTTGGTGCTGACCGGCGAAAGCCACTTGCGGTTTTGGATTATGAAGATTTCTTGAATTTGCTGGCGGGTAAGATATGACCGGCAGGCATTATAACATTCATATTCCACAGCATATCGATAGCATCGAAAAGTTTATTACGCGCATTGGCGACGGCAAGATGAGCGCCGGTTTCAAAAAGATTTCAGAATATATGGGCATGCGCAGACAAGCCGTTGAGGCTTGGGTGCATGTACATGAACGCATTCCGCAAGAGCGCTTCAAAGCATTGATGGCGCTGGCGCAAGAATGTGGCTTTTACTGGCATCCAGAGGAATTGATGGATGAGCGCGTTAAGCAACGAAAGTGCCTGACTTGCGGTGCTATGTTTCGCTCCAGCCATGTCGGCAACCGTATGTGCAACAAGTGCATAACCGGTGACTCTGACTTCGGCACAGACCACAGCTGGCGGGGTTATCCAGATGATTAATGTGGAACTAAAAAGCTATGAATTAGCGCAGGCATGTCAGACCGGATATATGCGCCATATTAAGGCCATAGAAGCTGGCTACGATCAGGATCGTGGGCGTCATCGTGAGCCTAATTTTTGGCAAAGGCACATTGAAGGTGCCTGTGGCGAAATAGCGGTTGCAAAGGTGCTTGGTGTTTATTGGGGCGGTGGCATCAGCACATTTGATGCGCATGGCGACATCGATGGCACCGGCTGGGAAGTGCGCACGCGCTCAAAGCATCATCATGAGTTGTTATTGCACGCCAATGACAAAGACGACCGCAAATATATTTTAGTTACCGGCACTGCGCCTAATTATCAGGTGCATGGCTGGATATTGGGTGCCGATGGGAAGCATCCAAAATATTACAAAGAGCATCCGGTTATAGGCCAGCGCTTCTTTGTCCCGCAGGCAGATTTAATAAGTTTAGGGAGTTTGAAATGAGTATTGCCGCAGTGAGTTGGGCTTTCAAGCAGAAGGTCAATGATCCGATTGCAAAGTTAGTTCTGATCGGGATTGCAGATAAATATAACGAAGAACGCGGCTATGCTTGGCCTTCGATTAAATGGCTGGCTGAAGTGGCAGATTGCACAACGCGTACCGTTCAAAGCAAAATCAAACTGCTTGAAGAAGTCGGAATGCTAGTTCGTGTCATGCAGAAAAACGGCAAAACGAACGATACAAATCATTATCATATCCCGCCATTAGGGGGGGGTGAAAATCCTTCAGG
>VMHT01048797.1_pt1 | contig 13914 bp, 11 predicted proteins | sample 4693611 | NCBI WGS metagenome assembly VMHT01 (sample SAMN12280063, study PRJNA550983) | marine metagenome | isolation source: seawater sampled from same location over 5 years 0.02-0.2 micron viral filtrate | place: USA: collected off the coast of southern California halfway between the port... ... | reverse complement strand
TGCTCGGCATGATCTTCACCATCAAGATGGTCGCATACGTTGGCATCGCGCCGATCGCCGGGGCTTTCGTCGACAAGCTTCCGCGCCGGACGCTATTGGTCACGCTCGACCTCGTGCGTGCGGGCGTAGCGCTGGCCTTGCCGTTCGTGACTGAGGTTTGGCAGGTCTATGTCCTGATCTTCCTGCTGCAATCCGCCTCGGCTGCTTTCACGCCGACATTCCAGGCCACGATCCCGGATGTCTTGCCGGAAGAGGCTCGCTACATCCGCGCGCTGTCGCTGTCGCGCCTGGCTTACGATCTCGAGAACATCGTCAGTCCGGTTCTGGCGGGTCTGTTTCTGGCTTTAATGTCCTACAACGCGCTGTTCCTCGGCACTGTTGTCGGCTTCCTCGCCTCTGCTGTGCTGGTCGTGTCGGTGATATTGCCGAGTCCGTCGCCGACTGAGCCGCGCGGTATCTACGACCGCTCAACCCGGGGCATCCGCATCTATCTCGCAACCCCACGCTTGCGAGGATTGCTGGCGCTGAACTTCGCGGCCGCTGCCGGGGGAGCGATGGTGTTGGTGAACACAGTCGTTCTCGTGCGCGGTGAATTGGGGCTGCCAGAAACCGCGCTGGCTTGGACAATGGGAGCATTCGGCGCAGGCTCCATGTTCGCGGCACTCGTGCTGCCGAAGTTGCTCGACCAGGTGCCAGACCGCCCGGTCATGTTGACCGGAGCAATCATACTCACCTCGGCGCTGCTGTTGCTCGCCGCCCTCATTCTTGGATTTGGTCTGTCATGGCCGCTACTTTTGGCCGCGTGGTTGGCGGCGGGTGCGGGCTATTCAGCAGTGCTGACGCCATCGGGTCGGTTGTTGAAGCGCTCGGCACATCCAGCAGACCGCCCCGCGATCTTCGCGGCGCAGTTCGCGCTGAGCCATGCCTGTTGGCTGGTAACCTACCCCTTGGCAGGTGTGTTGATGACAATGGCAGGTGCGCCGGTCGCGCTCCTGAGTCTCGCACTGCTATCCGCTTTCGGTATCGCCGTAGCTGTCTGCCTATGGCCCGCGGATGACCCGGAAGTCATATCGCATCGTCATGACGACTTGCCTGCGGATCATTCCCATCTTGTCGAACATGGAGGCGGGCGGGTTCATGCACATGCCGCGGTAATTGACGCGCTCCATCGGAAATGGCCCGGATGACCTTTTCAGAAAGGGCGCTGAGGTAAGCTGTTGCGCGGGCTTTGAGCGCCTATCGGCTGGGCAGCCCGCGCATGGAGGGCGTTTAGGTTAGATGATCCTGACCTGAGTGCCCACTGGCGTGATCTCAAACAGCTCAGCGATCTTTTCGTTGTAAAGCCCGATGCAACCGTCCGAGGAGGGGCGCCCGATCTTGCGGGTGTCGTGGGTGCCGTGGATCAAATAAGCGGGCCACGACAGATACATCGCGTGGGTGCCAAGCGGGTTGTCCGGGCCCGGCGGCATGTAGGTCCAGCCGAAGCGTTCGACCTGGCTGGGCGTGGGGGTCCAGTCCGGGCCGATCTTCTTGCGCACGATCCGGGTATAGCCGCGTTTGGTAAGTTCCTCGGAGATCGGCACCGAGGTCGGGTAGATGCGATAATCAGACCCGTCGGCATTCCAGTAGTGCAAGGCGCGCGAGGCGGTATCGGCGACAATCGTGCCGACACCCAGATCATCGAAGTGGTCTTGCCACCGCTGGATCATGAAGCTCGAGGCATTGCGGCGGGCTGGCTCTGCGGCCCGTGCCAGTGCTGGGGCGGCAAGGCCGGCCAGCCCAGTCAGGATTGCGGCCCGGCGGGAAAGTCTGATGGTCAATTGCATTCTCCTTTCTGTTGAAGTGCTTGTTTCATTGTTTAGCTGCGCGCCAATTCGACAGCCTCTTTCAGCGCCGCCGCATCCATGCTGCCCGGGTAGAGCGTGGTGCCGATGATAAAGGCCGGTGTGCCCTGCAATCCGATCAGGCTGGCCTGTTCGCTGTTGCGGCGCATCAGCCCGTCCCATTTGCCGCGGTCGTCGCGATAGGACTGGTCAAGCGCCGCGAGGTCGAACCCTGCCAATTCCAGAGTCTCCTCGATCAGCTGATCGCTGAGTTTACCCTCGGTCTCCATCAAGGCGGTATTCGCCTTTTCGTATTGGCCAAGGGACGCCGCCCCGAGGGCAAGCTGGGCAGCCCGGATCGAGGGTGCGCCGAAAATCGGCCAGTCTTTCATCACCAGACGGATGTTGCCGTCCGCCTCGACCACCTCCGTCAGCGGCGGGTGGTTGGCTTTGCAGTAGGGGCATTGGTAGTCGAAGAACTCCACGATGGTGACATCCCCTTCGGGGTTGCCGAGCACCGGGTTGTCCGGGTCGAAGAGCACGTCATCGACGGTCAGTTCCTTGGCGAAGGCCGGCGTGCGGAACAGCGAGAAGAGACTGGCGCCGCCGGTGGCTGCGATGGCGCTGCCGGTCAGAAAGGTTCTGCGTTTGATCATGGGCATGTATTTCTCCTATTGCGTTTTGTTGCCTGTGGGGGTGCGGCCCGGTGGCGTCGTGCCCTTGCCGCTTTCGCTCTCGCTCAGCACGACCACATGGGCGCCGTCCTTCACGCGCTCGTGCAGGTCGAGGATGTCCTGATTGAACAGACGGATGCAGCCGGATGAGACGGCCTTGCCGATCGAGAAGGGGTTGTTGGTGCCATGGATGCGGTAGAGCGTGTCGCGCCCGCCCTTGAAGAGGTAGAGCGCGCGGGCGCCGAGGGGGTTGTCGAGCCCGCCCTCCATGCCGTTGCGCACCGGGCCGTAGAGTTCGGGGTCGCGGCGCAGCATGTTCTGTGTCGGCGTCCAGCGCGGCCATTCCCGCTTGAAGGGGATCACCCCCTCGCCGGCGAAGCCGCGACCCTGTTCGCCCACGGCCACGCCATAGCGCAGAGCGCGGTCGTCCTCGAGCACAAGGTAGAGGAAGCGAGCATAAGGGTCTACGATGATGGTGCCGGGGGGCTCATCGGTCCAATAGTCGACCTCCTGCCGGCGGTTGCGTTCGCTCAGCGCCGCTTCGGGGACTGCGGGGATGGTCCGCCCTCCGTCCTGCATTGCGCCGTAGAGCGGGTCGGGCTCTGCGGCGGCGGGAACCATGGGCGCCGCGGTTTCTTGCGGCGCTTCGCCGGGCGGCGTGGCGCAGGCCGCCAGAAATGCGATCGCTACGAGCCCCCCGAAGGTCATTGGTTTCAAAGTCATTCCGTCTCCTGAAGTTCTTGCATGCGGTTGATGAGTTCGGCGCGTGATATCTCGCCGGTGTGGGCCGCGATGAGGTTTCCCTCGGCGTCGAAAAACAACGTGCTGGGCAGGCCGAGCAGATCGAAGTGCTCCATCAGACGTTGGGTGTCGTCCAGCACCACATGCGTGTCACTCAACCCTTCCTGATCGAGGTAGCGGCCAACGGCCGAGGCCGGTTCGCCCTGATTGGCAAAACGCAGCACCACGTCATCCTGGGCCTCGGCCAGTTCCATCATCATCGGCATTTCGCGCCGACAGGGCGGGCACCAGCTTGCCCAGAGGTTCACGATCATCGGCCGTCCATCGGTCTCGGACAGGCGAACCGGAGTGCCGCCGAGGTCCGAGAGGGCAAAATTTGGCAGGCTGCCCTGCGCTTCGGTCGGGAAGATCCAGCCAGCGGCCGCCTGGGCCGAGCCGGCTAAAACCACCGCAAGGGCCAGCGGGCGCAGCACTGCGGGGCATCTCACGATCGCGGCGAGGCCCACGAGCGCAATTCCGAAAAGTCCCGCAATCGGTTCGAAACCCCCTTGCCAGACGGCCAGAGCCGACAGCGGGGCGTCGGCGAAAGCCTCGCGGTTGACCAGGACAAAGCCAAGCCGGGCCGCGACGATCCATGACGCCAACAAATGCCAGCCCCAGCGGTGAAGGGGGCCGGCGAGCGCCGGGCGGCGGCGACCCACCACCTCCAGCACCAGCAGAACGACGGCAAGGGCGATCACCGCGTGCAGTCGGTCGTTCGCGAATACCAAGGGACCGATGGAGGTCGCGTTCATTGCACCGCCCTCGCCGAAGCCACCACCTCGGCAGGCCTGGGTTCGCCGATAAGCCGCGTGCCCTTTCGCTCCTGCCCCTCCGCGTCAAGGAAAACCATCGTCGGCGGTCCGACCGAGCGCAAATGGTCAAGCAAACCCTGGCTTTCTGCGTCGAACGTGGTGAGGTCCGCGGCAATGACCTGCATTTCCGAAAGCGCTGCCTGCACCTCGGCATCCGGCCAGACGCGGCGCTCGATAGTGCGGCAGCTGACGCACCATTCGGCGGTGAAGTAGATCATCGCGGGCCGATCCGATTGCGCCAGCGCAGCCTCCAGTTCCGGCACCGATCGGATCGTGGTGAAGTCGATCGCCTTGTCACTGACCACATTCTGCGACCCGCCAGTCAATCTCGCGAGCGGACGCAGCGGATCGTCTCCGCCGCTGGCTGCGCCGATTCCCATGAGGCCACCAGCAAGAAGCGCCAGCATTCCTGCCGCCTGCCGCAGTCGGTGGATCGGCGCGGCACCGGCGTCCTGTCGGTCAAGCGCGCCAAGGAAGACGCCCGTCAGGACCAAGGCCCCAGCCCAGATTGCCAATCCGGCGGCAGGAGGCACCACCCGTCCCGCCAGCCAGGCGGCCATGGCGAGAAAGATGAAGCCGAAGAGGCGGTTCACCAGTCGCATCCAGCGGCCTGCACGCGGCAGGGCACGGCTGCCGAAGGCACCGAGGAGCAAGAGAGGCACGCCTTGGCCGAGGCCGAGAGAGAACAAGGCAGCAGCGCCGAGCGCGGTATCGCCGGTCTGGGCAATATAGAGCAGCGCTCCGGCCAGTGGCGCGGTCACGCAAGGCCCCATGATCAGGGCCGAGGTGAAGCCAAGCCCGGCAGCCCCGGCAAAAGTGCCCCGACGTCCGATGCCTGCCGCGGCCATGCGGTCGTTCCAAGCCTGCGGCAGGCGCAACTGGAATACGCCGAACATGGACATTGCGAGAGCGACGAAGAGCAAAGCCACGGCACCGACCGCCCATGGCGATTGCAGGACGATCTGAAGGTTCTGCCCCGACCATGCAGCCGCCACCCCCAGAAGTGCCAGCGCCGAGGACATGGCAAACACGTAAGCCGCGCTGAGGGCGAGCCCGCGCCGTGCGGTCAGGCTTTCGCCTTGACCTGCAAGAAGCCCGCCGAGGATCGGGATCATCGGCAGAACGCAGGGGGTAAAAGCCAAAAGCAGGCCGAAGCCGAAGAAACCCAGCAATAAGAGGCCCAGGCCGCCGCGTTGCACCAACCCATCCACCAGACCGGAGTCGTCGGCCAGCGTAATGCCGGCCGTGGGTGCGGAAGCCTGCTCTTCTGCTTCCGTCGCAGCCGACGCCGGTAGTGCAGGCAGGCTATCGGTGATCGGCGGGTAGCAGATCCCGTCTTCCTGACAGCCTTGGTAGGTGATGCTCAGCGCGCCGGATACGGGGCTAATTCGCGCACTCGCCTCGTCGTAGTAAACCTCTACAGTGCCAAAGGTCGGGTCGTTCTTTTGCTTGCCGGGCTCACTTTCCAGCGGGATTGATACCCCGCTGGCCGTCTCGACGGAGAGGTAGTCGCGGTATAGGTAATACCCATCGGCGATCTCCCAACGCAGCAGGCGGCTGCCATCGGGCTGTGGGGATACCGATAGAGCAAACGCCGCGCGCGGATCGAGCGGAGCCTCAGAAGAGAACAGGCTGTCCTGAGCCGTCACAGGTCCGGCAAAAGCCGCGATGAGCAGGAAGGCCCGAAGAGCGGTGCAAAGGAGCGCGAAAGGCCGGAGGGATTCGATAAGATGTGCTTTCATGCTGCGCTCCTCGACCCCCAACCTTAACGCTGGCTTAATGTTGAAGGCCGAAACCGAGCGCAGTCAGAAGGAAATGAGAATGCGGATATTGGTGGTGGAAGACGATGCCTCACTGGCGGACGGGTTATGCACCGGTCTGCGGTTGCACGGCTTCGTCCCCGAGGTGGTGGGCACCTGCGCGGACGCGCAGGAGGCATGGGAGCAGAATGGCTTTTCCGCCGTGGTGCTCGACATCATGCTGCCCGATGGCTCCGGCGTAGAGTTGCTGCGATCTATGCGGGCCGAAGGCAATCGGACCCCCGTGCTGCTGCTGACGGCGCTTGATCAGACGGGCGATCGGATCGCCGGGCTGGATGCCGGGGCCGACGACTATCTGGCAAAGCCTTTCGATCTTGGCGAGCTCGGGGCGCGGCTGCGGGCCATCACCCGGCGGGCAAAGGGCGAGGCAAGCGGCACGACCTGTTGGAACGGATTGGAGTTCGACCCCGCCCGCATGGCCGGGCGCACCCGGAGCGGCGAGGTGCGCTTTTCTCGCAGGGAATTCGCCATCCTACAGGCGTTATTGGAACGGCCCGGCGTAATCGTTCCTAAGGATCGGCTCGAAGAGCGGCTCTACGGTTGGCAAGACGGTGTGGAGAGCAACACCGTTGAGGTGCATGTCCACAAGCTCCGCGCCAAGCTGGGGGCGGCGTTTATCGAAACCGTGCGCGGGGTCGGCTATCGACTGGCGGAGGAAGGCGCATGACCTCTATCCGCACGCGGCTCTTTGCCATTCTATTGCTTGCCACCGGCGCTGTCTGGTTTTCGGCGGCATGGTGGATTCAGCACTCCACTCGGGTCGAGGTAGAGCAGGTGCTGGATGCCCGCCTCGCGGAAGCCGCCGGGATGGTGTCTTCGCTGCTTTCCGACGGCCGTGTCGAACTCTCGAGCGCCGCGGGGGCGATGGAAGCCCTGACCACGCGGGCCGACCAGGGGTATTCGCGGCAGCTTTCCTGTCAGATTTGGTCGCTCGACGGAACCATGGTAGGCGCCTCGGGCAGTGCCCCTGAGGGGCGGCTTACCGAAGCCGATTCAGGCTTCTCGGAAACTCTCGTGGACGGGGAACGCTGGCGCGTATTCACAGAAGTAAACGAACGCCTCGGCCTTAGGGTTATGGTAGGCGATCGCCTCGCCGTTCGGGACCGTCTCGTCAGTGATGTGACCCGGGGATTGCTTGTGCCGGCGCTCACCATTCTTCCGTTTCTTGCCGGGCTGATCTGGCTTAGCGTGGGCCGCGGTCTCGCACCGCTTTCACGCATGGCGCGGGCCTTGTCTGCGCGTTCGGCCGACAACCTCGAGCCGGTCGAGGAAGGCCCGCTGCCGCGCGAATTGCACCCTATGGGCGCTGCGTTGAACTCTCTGTTCGGGAGGGTTGCCGCGGCGCGGGAGCGCGAACGCAGCTTCTCTGCCTATGCGGCGCATGAACTGAAGACCCCGCTTTCCGGCATCAAAACGCAGGCTCAGATCGCCGCCATGGCCCCGGACGAGGAAACCCGCCGGCACGCGCTGGCACAGATCGAAAAAGGGGTGGCCCGCACTGATCGCATGGTGCGCCAGCTATTGGAATTGGCGGCCGTGGATGGTGCGACAGGTGGTGGCGGCGGTAAGTTTGACCTGATGGAGGTGATCTCCGGCGTTGTCTCTGAGATGCGGCCCCCTGCCGATGCGAAGGGAATCGATCTTCATGTTGATCTTCCCGAATCTCTGCCTGTCGTAGCCGGCGACCCCGTGCTGGCGACCCTGGCGCTGAGAAATGTCACTGAAAACGCCATTGCGGCCAGTTCAATGGGGGGCGTCGTCGAACTTTGCGTGGCTGTTTGCCAGGATTTGGCGGAAATTACCGTATCCGACAGGGGGCCGGGTATCTCAGCGGAAGACCGTACTCGCATAACGGAGCGCTTTTTCCGCGGTCAAAACGCTCAAGGGGGTGGCAGCGGTCTGGGTTTGTCCATTGCGCAAGCGGCTATGGAGCGTATCGACGGAACCCTAAAGTTCTGCACGCGGAAGGGTGGTGGAGAAAACGTCACCTTGACGTTCACGCTAATGAACGCAGGTGTTCGCTGAGCGACAGGTGAGAACTTTCTTTTCGAACAAGCGGTTTTTCTCGCCAGGTCGTTAAAGGCATGGGGTTTGACGGCGAAATCCGCCAGTATACCAGACTTGCTCAGATCACGATCTTCGCTGTCACCCTGCCTATGTTGACCGCTCAAGGGCGCGCGCCCCGCTCCCCCACACTTCAATTTTGTTAATAGATCTGTCTGCGGAAACAGATCGAGAACCCGACGTGGTGGATACCAGTCAGGCGATCATCCATAAGCTGACCTTCGCTGTGCAAAGCAGGAACGGCGGCTTTGGGCCGTGAGCGGCGCCGCACCTGAGGCGACCAGGCGCTTGGTCCGCCGCGCAGCGAAGATCTGGAGCGAGCCCAGGCCATGATGCTGCGCGCCACGCGAATGTCGGCTTTAGAGTCGCGCGCAGCTTATTCATTGCCAAGTGACCGCTTCAGATTTTCTTAGTTCAGCCGCCCATAAAATGTCATTCTGGCGGCTTCAGAAAGCTCGACGTCGGGTTCGGAATTGTACGCAAGAACAGCCAGAATACGCGTTAGGTCGCCTTCGTTCGGTGACACACGGTGAATAGAGTTGCGACCCCGGAAAAAAACCAGTGTACCAGCTTCAGCCTCGACAACTTCAACAGGTGCTTTTCCATCCAGAATTTCATCAACTTGTGTGAAACCCATCTCGCCTGAATCGGCATCGCGCACATCGTTGACATATTCGAATGTTCCGCCCTTTTCAGGGGCTTGCACCATCAGGGTGATGGCAAATGACGAGTTGTCAAAGTGCCAGCCAAGCTCTTCTCCCTTTTCGGCAAAATGCAGATTGATGGAAGATAGCGGGTCTGCATATTCGTGTATTTCCTTCTCGCCAAGAACATCACACAGGAAGCTCCGGAAAACCGGGGCGTCATAGAGTTGGCGCAAAGGCGATAGCTGCGGCATCAGATCGTCGGTGATGCATCCCTTGGATGAGGTCACAAGGCGGTTGCGCGCATGGTCATCGGCGAATCTGTCGTCTTTCGGGGTCAGGTAGACATTGTGCTGCTTTGTCGATTTGAAGACCTTGTCTTTGTTGGCAATGCCCTCGTCACGAACCGTGTCGATTGCGTTCTTCCGGACAAACCCCCGCATCACAAAGACACCCGCGTCCTCGAACTGTTTCTTACAGGCGGCACGGAATTCCGCATCGTCTATCGGAAAGGCTTCCAGGTCGATAATTTCATTCAGTTCCATGCGTATCTCCCGCGATTCAACTGCTATTGCGTGTTTGGTACAGGGACGCAAAGAACAAATAAAACTGTTTTTTATTGCCTTTAGAATGGAAAAACTTCATCAAGCGTCATGGCAGATATTACACTAAAACAATGCCGTTACTTCCGGGCCGTGGCTCAGACAGGCGGAATCGCATCTGCGGCGCAAGTTGTTGGCGTCTCGCAACCCGCTGTTGCCCAGGCCGTTACGAAACTGGAAGATCAAACAGGTCTTGTGCTGTTTCGGCGCCTGCATGCGCGCGGAATGGAATTAACCGCGCAAGGTGTTGAATTCCTTCGCTACGCGGAGCAGATGCTGGTCTATGCAGAGCAAATGAATGTCGCCGCAGCAGACATTGCGGCGCACAGAGTTGGACGCTTGCGTATCGGGTGTTTTCAGTCGATTGCCCCGTTTTACCTGGCAAAGATTGTCTGCGGTATGTCGCAGTATATGCCGGGCGTTGTTCTGGATGTGCAGGAACTGTTGCAAGAAGAATTGACCCTGTCTTTGGGCCGAAATGAGATTGACCTGGCGATCCTTTATGATCTTGGTCTTGATGAAACCCGGTTTAAATTACGCCCCCTTGCCGCGGCACCCCTCTATCTGATCGTCCCCCCTGATCACCGGCTGGCCACAAGAGAGTCCGTGTCGATCTGCGAAATCGACGATGAGGAATTTGTTCTTTTTGATGCCCCACAAAGCCGGGACTATTTTCTAAATCTGTTTAGCAAGTTCGATATCAAACCGCAGATTGCGTACCGGTCATCGTCGATTGAAACGGTGCGATGCTACGTAGCAAACGGGCTTGGTGTTTCGCTTTTGTCAATGAAACCTGCAGACGACATGACATACGATGGCGGCCGGACTGTGTCGATCAAGCTCAACGACGCAACGCCGCCGATGCAAATCGTCATCGCTTCACATCTTAAAGCTCCGGAAAACCTGCTCGCTGAACGCTTCGCGACCACTTGTCGGAACCTGTTTGCGAGACAGAAGAACCCTTAGAGCGTTAAGAGGGAGGTGCCTGTAATGGTAAGAGCGGTCGTTGGGAAAATTTTAGAAGAAGAATGCCGGCTTTGTCCGCACATCGGACACCAACACATCCTTCACTAATGACGATGCTCGCGCGCGCAGTAGTAGTCCGGTTTAAGCCCGTGTTCCCCGATGCTGGGCCGTACATGAATGTCTGCTATAATCATGCCGAACTGATAAAATCTGGATCAGCCGATGAAAATCTACGTAACAAGCGTCGTTGTGGACGACCAGGACAAGGCAGAGAAATTCTACGTCGATGTTCTTGGCTTCAAGGTGCGGAATGATATTCCTCTGGGGGAGGATCGTTGGCTGACGGTCGTATCGAGCAAGCAGCCAGACGGGCCTGAGCTCTTGCTGGACCCAGTTCCCACGCAGCAATACCGCCTTATAAGAACGCTCTCGTTGCTGACGGGCTTCCTGCCCACTCATTCAAAGTCGACGATCTCGATGCGGAGTGCAAAAGGCTTCGCGACCTTGACGTCAAATTTGCACAGGAACCAGTGGATGCCGGATCAGTTCGCATGGCCGTATTCGATGATACCTGCGGAAATTTGATCCAGATCATCGAGATGAAGAACGAGCCGCAAAACTGACTTCGCAAAGGGGACACTCGCGTTGCCGCGCCGAACGACGGCTTCGTCCGCGCTGCTGCCGCTCACTCAAAAGCAATGCTGCGCAATGCACGAATGACCGGAATGCGAAAGCTGCGACGTAGCGTTCAGATCGCCGTTGGACGGCGACTGTTGGCCGAATACGGAAGCCTTCATGACGGCGTATTTTGTTGAAAAACTCTTCCTTGATCGCGGCCTGAACTGCTGATTCAATTCCTTTATTCGGGGGGAGTATTGGCGATGATGGGACCACGACAGGAGGCGCAACCGGCGCTGTTCTACGAGTTCTCGCTGGAGGATCATGTTCCCCAAGATCACCTGCTTCGATCCATTGATCGGTTCGTCGACCTGAGCAGCATCCGCGCCCACCTTGCGGATTTCTACAGCCATACCGGCCGCCCGTCGGTCGATCCCGAGCTGCTGATCCGGATGTTGCTGGTCGGCTATTGCTTCGGCATTCGCTCTGAGCGACGGCTCTGCGAAGAGGTGCATCTGAACCTCGCGTATCGCTGGTTCTGCCGCCTCGATCTGAGCGACCGGGTCCCGGATCACTCGACGTTTTCCAAGAACCGGCATGGGCGTTTTCGCGACAGCGAACTGCTGCGCCACCTGTTTGAGACGACTGTCGCGCGCTGCATCGCCGAAGGTCTGGTCAGCGGCCAGCGAATGGCGATTGACGCCAGCCTGATCGAAGCCGATGCGAACAAGCAGAACTCTACGCCGAAGGAAGACTGGGACGCAACGCACATTGATCCGGCTGATGCGCCCCGCGCCGTGCGCGAGTATCTCGACACGCTGGATAAGGCTGCATTTGGCGCGGCCAGCGAGGTGCAGCCCAAGTTCACCTCGCATTCTGATCCCGCCAGCCAATGGACGGCGGCGCGTAAGGGTCCGGCATTCTTCAGCTATTCCGATAACTACCTGATAGACACGGATCACGGTGTCATATTGGACGTTGAAGGCACCCGTTCGATCCGGCAAGCCGAGGTTGGATCGACCCAGACCATGCTTACACGGGTGAAAGCCAAGTTCGGCCTGGTCCCCGACTGGATTATCGCCGACACAGCCTATGGTTCAGGCCCCATGCTCGGCTGGCTCGTGGAACGCAAGATCGATCCTTACATCCCTGTGATCGACAAGGCCGGTCGCCCCGATGGGACCTGGACACGCACAGATTTTGATTGGGATGCGCAGAACGACCAATACATCTGCCCCGAGGGCCACGCGCTCAAACAGTTCCGCCGGAATTACTCTGATCCAAGCCGGGGGCCGACGGGCAAGGGCACCGCGCGCTATCGCGCCTTGAAAGAAGTCTGCCAGGTCTGCCCGTCCAAGCAAAAATGCTGCCCCAACGCTGAGGCGCGCAAGATCACCCGCGAGGAGCACGAAGACGCGCGTCAGGTTGCCAGAGATTTGGCCAAAACTGAAGAATATCAGATTGCGATGAAGCTCAGGAAAAAGGTCGAAATGCTCTTTGCCCACCTCAAACGCATTCTCGGGCTGGGACGACTGCGATTACGCGGCCCATGCGGTGCAAATGACGAATTCCTCCTCGCCGCCACCGCCCAAAACCTCCGCAAACTGGCTAAGATTTTTCCTGCACCGCAGCAAACGCGCAAAGCCTGATAGGAAAGGCGCTCGCGCGCTCTTCAAAGCGCAGCTTTCTGCGAAAGCAACACGCTGTTTTTCCACAGAATCGGCGGCGAGCGGACCTTCGCTGCGGTCGGGGCCAAGGTCCGCTATAGGACGGAACGATCCGAGCTTAACAAATATTTTTCTACCGTTCCTTCCGCATCCGGCATCTTCCTGTGCGCGGCTGAAACGGGAGTTAAGTTAGGTGCGAAGGATGTCTCCGAACTGCTTTTTCCAACAAGCAAAGCCCCTATAGCTCCACAATTGAATTCTCAGACTCACTGGAGCGTCTCGTAACGAAATACAGCACGGATGCCGCGCTGGCTGGAATTGCGAGCCCAAGAGCCATTGGCAAGGCGGAAGACGCCCCGCCTACGGCTACGAAGCTGGAAACGGTGAAGGCGAGGGCGAACTGGATGGCACCCAGAAGCGCCGATCCCATCCCTGCCGCGGCCTTGGTCGATTCCATCGCAAGGGACATCGCATTTGCCGAAAGCAGGCCCACCAAGCCGATCGATACCCACAGGGGCACGACAAAAACCAACAAGGAGTCTGTCTGAGACAGAAAGGTGAGTAGGATGGTAGATGCGGCAAAGAGCGGCAACACGGTCTTGAGTATTTGTTCTGGTCTGAAACGATTGAGCAATATCCCATTGATCCGGCCAAAGATAATTAACGCGGTCGCGATGATCGCGAACATGATGCCAAAGCCAATGGAGCTTAGCCCAAAAATCCCTTGGAATACCCCCGATGAGCCTGTGATAAAGGCAAACATACCGCTTTGGATAAGGCCTGCCACCATGGCCATCGTGACAAACCCGCGTTGCGAAAGGAGGCGTTTCGCGGCTTTTAAGCCATTGTGAATGGGCGCGGGCTGTCGTTCCTGAGCGGGTAGGGTTTCGGGCAAGGTAGCCACGGAAAGGGTCAAGGCCACGAGGCTGATAAGCGCCATCGTTGCAAAGATCGACCGCCAGCCAAACGCTTCGAGAAGCAGGCTGCCCATCGTCGGTGACGTGATCGGCCCGAGCGTCAGTAACATGACCAGCACGGTCATGACCTTCGCGGCCTTTTGCCCCTCATAAAGATCTTTCACCATGGCGCGCCCGACGACCATGCCCGCACTCGCGCCGATTGCCTGTAGGAACCGTAGGGCATTGAACCATGCAATGTCATTCATCAGCGGCAGTGCAACCGAAGTGACGGTGAACAGAACGGTCCCTACAAGAAGCGGGCGCCTGCGTCCGTAGGTATCGGTCAATGGGCCAATGAGAATCTGCCCGAAACAGAGGCCGAGAAAAAAAATCGAAAGCGAAAGTTCAGCCGCCGTATGGGTGGCGTTCATCGAGGCCGCGAGATCACCAAGTGCGGCGAGGTACATATCCGTGGCCAACGGGGGGAAGAGGGACAAGAGGCCCAAGGTGGCGGTAACGGCAAAGGCCCGTTTCGGGGTAAG
>VMHT01028269.1_pt1 | contig 13917 bp, 25 predicted proteins | sample 4693611 | NCBI WGS metagenome assembly VMHT01 (sample SAMN12280063, study PRJNA550983) | marine metagenome | isolation source: seawater sampled from same location over 5 years 0.02-0.2 micron viral filtrate | place: USA: collected off the coast of southern California halfway between the port... ... | reverse complement strand
CTAAATGCCTCATACAGCGAGGTAGTGTTCAGGTCTGTGAACCCAACCATAAAATCGTATACCTTACCGTCGTTTGTCGTGTAGGTTATATCGTCAGCATTTATTTTTACCGCAAGACTATCAGACTTCTCACTCCACTGTGAGATAGTGCTAGGTGTGTGTGGAAACGCTCTTGCTTCCTTACTGGCCGACAAAGTTGTCTGTTTGTTTGTTGATTTGAACTTGACTTTATCACCAGTAGATGTTATAGTGAGAACACCACCATGATACTTCAATACTCCTAGTGCCGTATCTATATCAGTGATTACTACTTCGCCTTCACCACTACAGGGTATAGAGAGTTTCATTATAGAGGAAACTCCGTCCTTTACCAAAGAGGTGAATGAAAGCCTACTTGAACTTGCTTTTAGGATAACACTATACAGTTGAGAATGTGCCTTGCCATCTATTGTCTGCTTTCGCTGTGCTAATTTGAGAAGCCAAGTGAGTGATGTAGTATCTACTACGATACTCACATTAACCACTCTAACCCTATGAACTCAAACTTACCATCCGAGATACGTGCTATGTCGTGAACCGAGCCAACTCTTTCGATATGCGCCCCTTTCATTTCTTCTATCTTAGCACGCACTACCCATTCGCCGTCCTTTAGGTTTCTGTCACCTTCTACACCAGCAGCCAAATCAGGCTTCTTCATGTATCGTGATAGGAATATCTGCTGTGAGAACTTTCTCATAGTACCCTTCTCCCACTCAGGGCGGTGTCCTACAGTCATGAGTTGCTTCTTACCTGTACCATCGTCCATGTACTCTTGGATTTGCTTTAGGTGGAAGGTAAAGTATACCTTAGCAACGTTGAGGCTGTGTAGTCTAGTCAATACATTTCTATATAGCCTGTTTCTCTCTCTCCACTCTTTCTGATTGAATGTACCGTCTTCTGTCTCTATGATACCGCGAGATAGTAGTGACTTACGCATAGCGTGTTCGCACCACTTTAGGAAAGTAGAGCCACCATCAAAGATGATACCGCCTACAGAATCGGGGTCAGCATTTACTTTGTCAGCAAGAATATTGACATACCAAGATGTCTTATCTAATATGGCCTTGTAATCTACGTTGTTATCTTCATCGAAGATAGAGTCATCAGTCTCGTCGTGTAGGGGTAGAACCACAATGTTTGGGGTGTCAGGGTATATCACATCTACAGTAGCCTTTGCCGAGTTATCTACATCAAAGAGATACACAGTCTTACCTGCTTCTATCTCATTCTTCAACAAAGAAAGAGCAAGCCCTGTCTTTAGTGTGTTCTCATGCCCTACAAATGCCATACGATGTTCTATAGCATTGACGCGATTATTGTCGAATAGATTACGATAGTACGCCTCATCGAATTGCATCTTAGGTTCTGCGGTCTTAGGTTCTGCTTTACTATTGGTTGCTTGTGTTCCCCAACTCATATTATCACCTCATAACATTTCGGATATAAACTAATCGCTCGGAGCGATGATTGCTACGTCAGTCATAAGGACTAACCCTGCTATTGACACGGCACTCTCAAGGCTGTTTAGAACTACCTGCATAGGGTCAAGCACACCGTCTTCTATAGCGTCTCTCAAGTTTCCTGTTACACCACAGCGATATGTAGTAGTATCTTCGGAGTATTTGTCTAGGTAATACCAATCCTTACCCATATCCGCACCAGTACTGTTGTCTACTATTTGCTTCAAAGGTGTCAACAGTGCGTTGTAGAACAAAGTCCATACCGCACCGGATTCGTGCCTTGACATTTCTTGGGCCACTCTATATAGTTGTGCGCCTCCGCCGATGACCACACCGGATTCAAGAGCGAGTTTACACGCATTTACCGCGTCATCTACACGCTCCTTCCTTTCTACCTGCTCAATATCAGAAGCACCTCCAACGTAAATCGTGGAGATGCCTGTAGTCAATCTGTTTATTCGGTTCTGTATCTGCTCTATCAGCCAGTCGTTCTCTTCTGTCACGCAAGCGTCTATCAATGTCTCTACGTGTTTCTCTAAGGTAGGTACATTTTCTTTTAACGTAATAGTAGTGGTGTTCATGGCAGAAACCAATCTCTCACAACCACCTAAATCATCTTCCGTGATACCCACGATACTTTCTTTTAGCGAAACACTAAAGAGTTTTGCGCCAGTGGCATGAGCAACATCTTCAAGCCACTCTTGTTTCTGCTGTGGCATACCTGCTGGTTTTACCATACAAACAGACACTTTGCCCTGAACTATATTTACCAAAAGATTCTGTAACATCTGTGGGTTAAAGTCAGAACAAAAGATTACTAATGGTCTATTCTTCTCCACAGATAACTGCAAAGATGGTATAAGAGCGTTGAATGACTCAATCTTCTCGGTGGTTACTACTACCATAGGCTCATCATACTCTACCTTTTTACCTACGTTAGCCATAAGAGCGTGAGCATAACCAGCATTCATCTCAAACCCTGCCGAGTCTCTTACGTATGTGTCACCAGTCGTTGATTTCTCAATAGTAAGACCGCCAGTAGAACCTGACTTCTCGACAGCAGATGCTATAAGTTCACCTAACTCTTTGTCGTTGTTAGATGCTATGGTCGCTACGTCGAGAAGGTCAAAGTCTTGTATTACAGAATCGTGTATAAGTCCGGTGGCCGTCTCTAAGTACTTCTTCAAATCGTCACGTATTTTTAAGGGAGAAACACCTTGTTCCATCAGCGATAAAGAGCCGTTGGATAATGTCTGTGCTATCAGCGTAGCACTAGTAGTACCGTCGCCTGATTTATCTTGTGCTTCGGAAGCGACTTCTTTGAGAAGGTCAATTCCCATCTGCACGTATGGGTCTTTGTCATGTACTGCTCTAGCGATAGATACACCGTCATTTAGAATGACTGGCATACCCATAGGATTCTGTATGATAACAGTTCTAGCGTTCGGTCCAAGTGTTCCCTTTATTGAGTTCGCTACCTTGTTAACACCCACTAAAAGTTTTGAGCGTGCTTCTGCACCTGTAAGTATTGTTTCCATAATTATTCCTCAACGTAATTAACTTCTATATCTCTCTTCGCTATTATGTCGGAGTAGTGTATAGAGTACAACTGTGTGAGACTGTTGGAGGGAGTAAGCGATACGATGTCTGCCTCTAACTTCAAGGCTACTCTATCATTTACTTTTAGGGTAGTGTTAACCAAGTCACCAACGCTTTCAACGGCATAATCCTCCGAAAGAATCAGTCCACCGACTTCGCTTTGAGCCATCCTTAAGATGACAAACTCGCCTACTGCCCTCCAATCAGTACTCATTGTGTTTCCCACCCGTCGTCAGCGCCGAAGTCAGGTTGTACCATCTGCGCTATTTCATCGAAGGCCCACCAACCATTTACGGTCATGCGCTCCTCCATCTCACGGGTTCGCCATGCCTGTCCTACGACAAGCAACTTAGTTCCAACTCCAAAGGAAGGTACGTCGTCACAGTACACATCTAGCGTTCCAGCCATAGATGTTAGGTCTGTGTCTCCACACACCAGTATGCTCCCACCGTTGTCGCGTGGGTCAATGTGTATCACTTCTACTACAGTAGCACACAGTCTGTCCCACCAACCATCTTGGCCGTTGAAAGTGTCATAGTACTGACCTAGACCTGCTAGGCTTGGCAACATATTCTCCTGACCGATTAGGCCACCAATCATGTCAAGCGGTGAACCGCTAAACATAGAGGCCAAGTCAGGGTTTTCTGTCGGTACAGACACATCAGCGTTTAGATAGCAACGCCCGTTCTTTCCTGTCTTCATTGGAATGGATAGTGGTATGAAGGTAGGGAACTGCCTATCAGCAGCCTTACCATTACCACTTACTGTCACTAGGGTAGGTTCTGCATTACTGCCACTCACCTTACCAAAGAATATAGATGTTCTCTCCCTCTCATCCTGTGGACGAGGCGCACCGTACTTGAAGTTAGCATCTCCACTAGGGAAGGTAGCGTTATTCTTGTCCCATACAACGTAGAAGTGTGTGTTAGCATCTAGTTGCATAGTGTGCTTCGGAAGTGTTGAAGTATCTGACTCAGGTGAACCAAAGTACTTTTCTGCTGAAAGTCTTGTATAAGTGCCGTCGTGATTATCCTCAAAGATAACTACAGAACCATTGTCTACGAATGTCTGTCTTACTTCTGCTGACGCAGATGATAGTTGATTCTTCATCTTGTTGTATAGTATCTTACCCCATTCTTTAGGTCGTGGTACAGAGATAAACATACCTTCGTATGAATCTGCCCCTGCTCTACGCATTCTTGCATTTTCAGATGTTATGTTTCTACCCGCTACTCTAAGAGCGAGAATAAAACAATCCTCATCGGAGCGTCCCGCGTTCTTCCACGCAGCACCCTGTTCTGCAAGGACAGCATCTGCCCTCTCACGCACCAATTCAGGCGCGACATTCAACGTTTTCGCTATATTATTCAACATTTCGGCACTCATTTTTTTCACCTTATTCCAATCGTCAAAACACTTCGGATATAAACTATTGCATCAACATCCTAACAAAGTTAGCCTTAACAATATCTTCATTTACACCGTTAAGGATATCTCGTTCTGCTGTTATACACGCATCAACGATTTGGAGTTTGTTTGTGAACTTTAGTTCAAGGACACACTTATCGAATACGTCCCTTACCAAAGACCTTGTATCACCTTTCATCATGTTATAGGCACTATGAAAGTCTTTATCTACCGCTATACCAAAAAACTTAGAGGCATCAAAGCCAGTTTCTTTTAGCGAAAGTATAAACTTCTGTGAATCTACAGGATTGTCAAAACTATGATATGCTTGAAGTGCGTTTATAGCATTACGTAGGTCGCCCAAGTGCGAGTCACAGATAAGACCTAGTTGACTTAGTGTGATATTAACACCTTCTGCACCACATATGTACTCTAATCTGCCTATCATAGAATCCTTGTTCATAGGCTCGATAGCAATTTTAAGACAGCGTGACTGAATCCACGGACTTACTTTTGAGATATCATTACATGTAAGAATAAAATAACCTTGAGCGTTTTCTATCACAGCCTTCAAAGCCGACTGTGCTTCTGCTGTTAGTTGGTCTGCTTCGTCTAACAGTATAATCTGATTGTATATGCCTGAGCGAGTAAGCGGTATGAGTTCTTCTTCCACGAATGCGATACCTCGCGTTTTCTTAGAAGATGCGTTGAAGGTATGAAGCGAATACCCTAACTCATTAGCCATTACATGAGCAAGAGTAGTCTTACCAGTCCCAGCCCCTCTACTGTGTAGTAGTAGGTGCATGGGTGTCTCCTTTAGATATTCCAAGTGTGTCAATGCACCAACACACTCGTCAAAGGTAGTAGGTCTGTACTTACTCGCCCAAAGCATATCAGGTCGTCAAACCATTTCGGATATAAAGATTACAGTTTGCTTTCCATGATATAAGCGCATGAAGCATCGTACAACTGTAGTATATCTGCATGGCTCGGTCTTCCCATGACCTCATTTCTACTCCTTTGTAGAAGGAGTGATTGTATAAGGCCCGCCATGAACCCACGGATAAAACCCTCATCTAATTTCATATCATCGAAGAACTCATCAGCATCCTCACTATCTTGAGTAGTATCTAGTATGAAAGACCGTAGAACGGATGCGTCAAATGTATTTTCTCTTGTCAGTATTCTCTCAAGGTCACTGGCGATATTAGAGTGTAGCATAGAGGAAACAAGACTGGATATATCATCTCTCATTTTAGCACCAAACCGTTATACTATTAGTGTAATATTAATTATTTCTAATACAGTGTAAGCATACGTCAGAATCGGGTGGGAAAATACGTAGCCTCCCACAGCGACATTGTTCTGCCATAACCTTCTGCTTTGGTGTCATCACGGTAGGACTTCGGGTATAAAGTATATCATCTCGGTGTTTGATTACATCCCTATCAACATCATAAAGAAGATGGGATGCCTTAACGCCAACGGCGTTCTCTACCTTCTCACTACCAACCGCTACAATCTGTGAGTTCTTAGAGAGAAGTGCTGACAGACTATGTGGCGACGGTACTGCTCTAACATTCTTCATAGAGGATAACTTTTCAGCCACACCCTCCTTAGTCATAGCACCGTGTTCCCATAGTATCTCAACTATAGTCCGTCGTACTCGACGGTTATTAGCACTCATGTATAAATGTTAGTCTATGGGTGTTATAAGTTATTCCCACGCATAACTCCAAATTGCGCCATTTACAAATGATTCATCCTGTTCCTGTGACGTTTGGATATTGTATTCCTCACCACCAATATTGATTACTTGTGTATTATCTATGGGTTTCGTGACTTCATGTAAAACAATACTACCTAGTTCCAACCAAGTCCATATAATATTGTTAAACGCTACGCAAGCGTAAATAAAAATTAAAAAAAGTATGATGTCTAAAACCACTTTTGCTCGGCCACCTTACGCTTACGCATACCCTTCGGTACTGCGCCAACGTCTCTTGCCGAGTTAGCCACGCTTATAGAGTTTTCCAAGATGACCTCCCAGTGTTTATCATCTGCTTTGAATATATCAGGGCGCTGTTTACTTTTACCCTTACTTTTTTTAGGCCAATTCACTTTAGCCCTACTCGGCCTCATGCCATGAATCACAGATGCTCTATAATACTTTTGAGGTAAAACATACTGTACCTCCGTAACTCTCCTCCAAAAATCTATGTCGGTGTAGTTGTCTCGTAAGAACCAATTGAGTAATTCTATCGGCGGGTCATCCCATACTTTTTCTACACGTTCACGGTCTGACCAATTCATCAATGCTTTGACAAGTAAGAACGTGTTGTCATTACTTTTACCCTTAAGTTTATCATCAACAATACACAAATCTTTAGTGGCTTTGTTTAACTTAGGGGCTTTGCGTGTAACGATTACCAATTTGTTTTGAACAACCTTGTTCCAATACTGAACATCCTCCGCCGAGAACTTGTCGGTGTGTAGGATGTATGTGGTATCTTTACCATTGGGTATTGTGTCAAGTGTTCCAACCATGATTACTTCGTTATCACAACGAAACGGTGTATCATCGTCGGTAAAGATTATCATGTCTATTCCTCGTAGAACGGGTCATAACTATAAATGTAATTTGTTATTCTATTGGTCTGTGATATAGTCAAACCCCAAACATCAGCAACTGCTTTTCTGCTAACACTATAATCACCAACAGTCCACATGATTCCTTCGGGAGTTATTGTTGCCATAACACCATCTTCTTTCATGGCCTGTATCAACTTAGGTAGTTCCTCTTTACTGATAGCGCGAGTGGCTAAATACTTAGTCGGTTTGTCTCTCCACTTCCTCATTCAATAACCTCGTAATCAACATCAATAGGTGTGGATAGCAAATTAATTTTTCTCTCCACATCGTCTAGTAGTTTAGGTTGGTCTGCAAGAACGTCCACAAGTATGCGACTCACTTGGTTTAGTTGCGTGTTAGCAAGCAACAGTTGAGAGTCAACACCTATCTCTCTCTTTAGAGTACCAACTAGTTTTAGGGAAGCATTAGCCTGTGCAATCAACCTAGATGCGTCGGTCACGAACTCAGAAGATATACCGCCCTGTGCTTCTTTGAGTTCTTCTAACTCGTCTAGGTACGCTGTGATACGATTCACAATACCTTCCGCTGCGTCAAGGGTACTTATACTTTGAGTTCTAGCCTCTTCAATGTGCTTTGCCTCTTTGGGGTCATAATCTAGGTGTGCGTCCATGTGATTCATAACCGTACCATCGGGCCAGTTATTTTTAGCCTCAAGATAACTAGGAGAAGATTCACCACTATACACATTCATCTCCATCTCCTTTCTTTCAGGATGCTCACACATCTCACACGTACCAGCGAGAATCCAACGTAATACTTCTATCGCAAAAGCATCGTTCTCAGAAGCGAGTCTAGTCTGTATCTCTCTCTTAGACCTCATTCCTCTTCCTCCGTATATGCGGGCAATACCCCTGTGTATCTTACGCCTTCTAGTTCCATGTCTAGGTACATACAGCCATCGTACAGCCTAACGTCTAGCACTTTGCCTTTACCTATACAATTACTTCTATCGCTCCATCTAGCGAAGTTTATCCATTTTTTTATTTTATCCATCTTGTACCATCTCCCCATTTTTTCTTACCATTGACACTTTTAGGGCTTGTGTATATCTTTGTATCAGGTTCGTATATCGGTCTGACTATAGGGTCAATACCAAAATACTCATCATACTTACTTTTATCGAAAGTATACTCAGTTCCACCACCCTTTATTTTTCTATGTTTGAATGCTTTATGATGTCTCATATGAGACGCAAGCGTCCACATGCTTCTTTGAAATCTATGGTTCTTGTAAAGATTTCCATTCTTGAATGTCATGCTGTTGAAAATAGTCTGTACTTTATGCCATTCGCCGAACTCCTTCACGTATTCTGATTCACAGAACCACCTCGCGGCGCACTCAAGAATCTTACTGTTTTTTCTGCCTCTAGCACGTAGTCCTGTTCTCTCAACCATTTTTCTTCACTCCCCAATCAATAGCGGGACTTTCTGTACTAGATGGTCCGAATCTACAGATAACACCCTTACGTCCTCTCCTCTTGACACTAGGCTCTACCTCTTCATACCATGACTGTCCCTCTAAGTTCTCTATCAACCATCTCTTCGCGCTTTGGTAGTCCCCTCCTGTAATCATTCGGGATATCTCCTTGAGTAGCATGGACTTCGATATGTCCTTCATCCAAAAGGCGGAGCGTATCAGTTCAAGGTCTGCGTCCATAACTCTACGTCGCATCTCAAGTGACTGATTTAGTATTGCCCTAAGAGTATCATCCAACCTAATGATTAGAGGTTGCCCTCCCCTGTAGACAGGTTGCATCATAGCATAACCAATACATAGTCTACGGAATAAATCTGCCTCAAAAGAACGTACATCCGGTCTATCAATCCACTCCATGATATCATCATCGAAGATGATACCTGTAGGTGGGTTGGCTACTGCTTGTTCCATCCTTTGTCTAATCCATGTTTTTATCTCAATATTAAGATTGGCTAATTCTGTTCTCTCCTCTACACCCATGTTTGCTTGTCTGTGCTGTGCTAGTTTGTACTGTCTCTCCTTCTCAGGAGTCATCTCTATATCTATGATAAAGAAACGTCTGTCAAGTCCTGAGTCTAACTCAAACCTAGCAGGTTGCGTACCAGCCCATATTGTGTACCTAGTGGTATATCTAACCCACCCGTTACGCATAGCCTTCTGAACTCTACCATTGTCTAGGGATGTAAGTAGTTGATTCTTCATATCTAGGCTGTGGTCTTTTTTTGACGCATCAGACATAGACGAGAACTCCTCAAAGCCGAGGAATCCACCGCACATTTCACGTGCGATTGGTCTTCCGGCTATCTCGCCTTCATCGTCAACAGAACCGAACATACCCGCTTCTGTGATGGAGTTAGCACCCATCATTGTCCTCATACCCTGCCCTAAGTCTTAATTGGAATTGTACACAAGACCTGTACCTTCTGCTAGGAACATGAGAATAAGAATACTTTTACCCGAACCTTTCGCACCTCTCATCAGAATGTGAATGCGTGTGTCGGGCAATTGTGACATTGGTGTGTAGAAAGGAATGTTATCATGTCTCAAGGGACAGTTCTCTATTACGAAATCGTTCTCCTCATCTACCAACGGGCTGTCAGGGTCGAAGTCACACCGACTGCATTTGTTCAAAGCATTGAATACATGACTCCCCACACTACATAGAAAGATAGGTATTTTATCCTCTACATCTATGAAATAGTTCCTTTGAGCGAACTCAATAGTTTTTTCAAAGACATTAAAACTCATATCAGACCCTCCGCTTCATATAGTACTGTTAAAAACTCCCTCTTATACTTTTCGTTAGGCAACAAGGCATGTGTATCTTCTAAATACTGTAGCATCCTATTAGCCTCTCTTTCGTTTACAAACGTGTTGTGGTCACTTCCAGCGACGACAATCCAATTACCACGAATATTATTAGCGCAAAAGTTTTGAAACGCTTCTGACGCTATCCAGCATGGCGGAGGTATGTTCAGGTCTTGGAAATCTATTGACTCACCGTTGGTCAGGTAAAGTGTATCGTCCTGTAAATCGAAATCGTAGATTAGTAGTTCGTCGTCAGGTATGTTCACTTGCTCCGAGTAGATGAAATCTTGCATGATATTTGACGTTAAGTAAACCATCTCATTTACCCCGTACTTGGAAAGGCAGGTAGTGATGTCCCTAAAGACTGGGTAGTTATACAACCATGCCTTTGTTTTTTCTGCACTGGGTATGTACGCATGATTTATTCTTAGGATAAAATAACGACGACCATCTTCATTGTAAGTCTCACTCAATCTCCAACCTGATGTAGCAGGTTCAGGGAGCGTGTTCATAGGCTCTACTGGTAGTAACTTAGAGAATATCTTACAGACATCATCATCTTCGGCTACGATACTCGCACCTGCTATGAAAGAGGCAAATCCTCTTTCGCCCTGAAAGTAAATCAACAGGGTCGTATCTTCTGTTCGTGGTTTCCCAACGGACCAAACAAAGTCAGTGTCGCCATAGGACTCAATTGTCTTCATCTACAACCCTCCTCAACTCTTTCTCTAAAAACATAGGAAACCTATGTATAGGCTTTCTTGAAGCCAGCGCCCTCTCCACAAGTATATCTAGTGGTCTTGCCTCAAACACAACATGACCTTGTTTACCATTGAACACACCCTTAGTCCTACCTACTTTCTCAAACAGTATACTAGACTTCATGATGTTAGCCAATGAGTTGATACTGAGCAATCCATGATTAGCACCGCGAGCGTGCGCCCTGTCGGGATTACTTCGGGCAAACTCTCTCTTATACCAATGATAGATGTCTGATGATGACATGGGTTCTCCCACCTCTATCATGTGATTCCATATTCTTTGCTGTATTCTTTTAGTCTGCCCTCTAGCGCCCATATCTTTCCCTCCAATCACTTCGGTTATAATTATTTTTATTTGTCGCGCAACCGTAAAAAGAATAAAACGTTGTACTGCTCCCCTTTTTTTTAATTCTTTTATTTCTTCATAGATGTTTTAGAGTACTTCCCTTATCTTAACATACTAATGAAGTAAATAATTAATTCAGAAAAACGTTGTACTGCGCTCCATTTATTTTTTTTGTTGGAATAGAACTTACAAAATTAATTCTATCAATTCCCAATTTTCTCTCTCAAGTCTATTCCTATTTACGAAATCTAGTACTCTATTACTTTGTCCCAACAGTTTTTGTCTACCTTCCCATCTGTAATCATTTTGTATTTTTTCCTCAAATATACTTAAGGCATCATTTAGTTCTTCCTCAAACTCATTCAGTGTGCTACGCAAGATTCTAGCCTCTACTAAGTGTGTCCATCCTTTGAGAATCTTCATCTTTTTTGGCTGTACCTTTTTACCATTGAGGTTTACTGTGCCTGTAACGTAAGTATAGTTTCTATGAGATAATACATTTATCATAATAGTACCAGACTCTCTTTCATAATTGATGAATCTCATGTAAGGTACTTCGATACCGTCAATCTTTACTTTAGGCTCACCTAGTTGTTCGTAATGCGGTAGGAAGTTGCCTGAGATGAAGTCATAGGTGCTTCTGTAGTATAGGCTTTGTGAGTCTGTAGATGCTATGTGATTTATGTTAGCGTAATAATAGGTATAGTCAGCATCGCTACTTTTGTCAGTCCAGTGGTAGTGTATGTCTATCACATCCTCCGGCTCTCCCCGTCTACTCATGAGATATCCTTGTATGATGGTATCTAACGGTGGTCGCTGTCCCATAGCATCGTATACAGTCTGCATGAGCGCGCTATAGGTCAGGTCGCTGTCTAGCCTTTTCAGCAAAGCAAACAAAACCATTCTATCTGTTATAGCAAATCGCTCGGAAGTACCTTTATGCTTAAGTAAAATAAACGGGTGTTTCTTAGCATTACTTTTAACGCTATTATATTCTCTAGCCTCAAGCACAACAAAGTCTGAGGCGTTAAACCAATCACTGTGAGTTGTTACCATTCTGTCTATCCCCTAAGTTCCTAGCCTTTACTTGGTTTGCTTTACTCATTGTACCCTTGAACTCCGCCAGTATCTTTGCAGGTGTTCTCCTAGCGTTTGAGCCTACGCTCATCCATTTGGTCATATCCTCTACCAATTGTCTCAACTCATTGACCTCTTGGTTGTCAGTGTATTGGTACACCTCGTTCGCTTTCAATTTTTCTGCTTCTTTTTCCATTAAATAATCCTTGTATTTTTTCATATTTCTGCACCTTCTTCTTCGTAGTAATATTGGTTTACATCGTAAGTGGAGTAATGGCTGTTCGCTATTGATATCCTCCTCTTGTTGATGTGCTTCATACCCTTTATCAGATTTGAAACATGGCCTACAGTGCTTACCTTTCGGGCTTGCTTGAGAGGCAACCTGTCTATGATTTCGGATGCCGTCAGACCCTGTGGATTTTCTCGCAAGGTAGTCAATATTGCGTTTCTAAGTCGCACGTGTTTTGCCATAAACGTTCTAGGAGCATGGTACATAAAAGGGTTTCTATTGTGCTTCGGAAGCGTCGTCCATCAAATTGATTATCTTTTGAAGGTATATCATACCGTCCATCAATTCTTCCTTGAGATGCTGTAGCCATTCTCTCATAGATAGGTCTTCCCTATCCATTGTAGTACCATACTTGGCCTGACCTTTTTCGGCCCGTCGTCTAATTTCAGCAATTACTTTTTCCTCAATACTACTCATTCTTCTTCCTCCTCTTTTGTGTACTCTACAAATGCCTTACAATCATAGCATTGTAGATGTGTTATTATCGCATTTTCTATAATGTGGTCTGCTTGCCAAACTAATTGACCCCCACACCACCAGCAAGTATTTCTATTGTACGACATTCAAGCACCTCTACCTTTGCATCGCCAGCACATTTCTGCCTCTTTCTCAAACAGAATATTACTGGCTGTGACTGTGAATCCTCTACCTTTACAGACAGGACAGGTAGGCATTACTCCTCACCTTCGGGTGGTCCTTGACTAAATGTAGTAGCGAACCCCTCTAGGGGTGGGTCTAGTACCAACTCAATGCTATTCTCGCCGTCGTAGACTATGCCTACAACCCTACTACCAGTGTTCTCCTCAACCTTAGTTATGGCCTGTTTCAATTGTGTGTTCCTTACAAAGTACCCACTACTTTTTGCGCTCTTTACTTTTATGTCAATAAAAACTCTTTCTTCACTCATCATATCACTTCACAAATTGTCGGAGGTATAGCCCCCCTCTTTGAATTACTGGCGGAGCATCTTGCTCTTTAACTTTGGGTACGCGCTTCACAAGCGTAGGTACTTTGACCTCACCAATTGCTAAACAATCAGGGCAGGGCTTGACTTTCATTGCCATAGAATCTGTCATGTATTTGTCAGGCCATGAGCCATTCTTCTGTCCACACGCCTTCTTACCATCTATCCAAATGTGGTAGTGTGGAGTACCCATGATTACATCGTCATTTTCTTTTACCATAAACCTAACTCTCCTTGTAGTCAGGATGGTCTTCGGGTAGTTTGTGCAATCTCCTCTCCATCATATTGACGATGAGTTTTGTTGCCGATGTTGCTCCCTTCATGAATCGGTCTTCTGCTGTCTTGTCTCCTGTCGGACACATCTGTTCTTTTAGGGTAGAAATATCTATGTCGTCAAGGATTAATTGGAATATCTCGTACTCAACATGAGGTATGGTCTTCGCTCTCACTCCTCATCATCTCCCAAGAGAATCCAGTGTTGCTCTAGGTCGCGGGTAGTGAACATATCGTATTCACCTGCGTACCAAAACTTGTGGCCT
>VMHT01027728.1_pt1 | contig 13924 bp, 18 predicted proteins | sample 4693611 | NCBI WGS metagenome assembly VMHT01 (sample SAMN12280063, study PRJNA550983) | marine metagenome | isolation source: seawater sampled from same location over 5 years 0.02-0.2 micron viral filtrate | place: USA: collected off the coast of southern California halfway between the port... ... | reverse complement strand
GTAATTACCCAAGAGGATTATGAGGATACCCTCAAAGCAGCCAAGGAGCGTCTGGAGGCAATGAAACGAGTTGACAGTATAGAGTCAATGGAAACCATTGACAGTGCGGAGATAATTGAAGAGTCAGATGATTGATGAAGACCACGATGAACTCTTTGACCGCATCCGAGGAAACCTCGGCGAGCATTTTAGTAACTATATGTTTATAGTTATGGATGATGACGGAGATTTATTCTATGATTATACTAACCATAGGGTAGGACGTATGCTAATAAGCGAAACTAAATTAGATATGGACGGTGACTTAGATGCACTAGATATTATTTGGGACGCTGAAGCCGAAGAAGAGGAGGAATCAGATGGAACTGACATTTTCTAAGCACCCATTCCTAGCACCCCCTACGGACGAGGAGATTGTTCTCTTAGCAGAGAAGGATCCAAAGTTACTAGAGGCTTTGTACCAAGCCCACGAGGGTAGGATACAAGCAGCTGAGGAAGACCCTATACGATACGGATTTGATTTAGCCGGATGGGAGAGAATGAGAACCAGTCTCAATAAGCAGAATGAGTGCTTAGTTCTCGGCGGAAATAGAAGCGGTAAGACCACTGGGTGTGCGAAGATGGTTATGCAAGCCGTTATGGAGAACAATAACGGACACATAGTTTGCTTTAGTCAAAACGCAGATACTTCCGTGAAGGTACAGCAAGCGGCTATATGGGAGATGATGCCGAAGGAGTTCAAGCGAAAGACGAAGAGCGTAGATGGTTATATCAACTTCTCTATGCAGAATGGATTCACTGGAAGTTCTTTTATCTTTCCAGATACTAAGACACGTGTAGACTTCAAGACTTATACACAGTACAGCAACAATCAGACGATCTTAGAGGGTTTCGAGTTCGGCTTCAAGAAGCCTAGTGGCTTGAACCTAGGTGCGTGGTTGGACGAATACTTGGGGGATGCGGCGTTGGTAAACACTTTACGATTTAGATTAGCTACCAGAGATGCTAAGATGGTGATTGGATTTACGCCGATTGATGGGTACACACCTTTTATATCTGAGTACCTCAAGGGTGCCGAGACTTTACAGACTAGAAAAGCGGAGCTACTAAAGAACAAGAAGCTACCTATAGAGCAGTACAGTCCAGACAGAGATGCCGGGGTTGTGTATCTCCATTCGGACGAGAACCCCTTCGGCGGTTACGAACGTATAGCGAAAGACCTTCGGGGTCGCCCAGAGGAGGAGATTATGGTTCGTGCTTACGGTATGCCCGTGAAGTCAATGACAAGTCTGTTACCATTATTTAACACAGAAGTAAATGTATTATCCGAAGTACCCAATAAATACAAAAGAAGATTTCCAGACATCACTGATAAGTCCAACTATAGTTGTTATCAAGTGGTCGACCCAGCCGGAGCTAGAAACTATGTTGCAATCTGGGCTGGAGTTGATAGAGATAATAACGTCTTTATTAGACGAGAGTTCCCCGACCGTGATACATACGGAGAGTGGGCAATTTTTGGCGATCCAAAGTGGAGATTCGGACCAGCCGCGAAAAAGGTGGGGTACAACGTAGAGGGCTACGTAGAGCTCTTCAATGAAATAGAAGAAGAGCTAGGCATAGAAGTAACGGAGAGAATCGGGGACTCCAGATACTTTGCTAGAGAGAATGAGAACAATGATGATCTCTTCACAGCTTTCTATGACTTTGGTATGAACTTCATTCCTAGTGACGGACGCACAGAGGAGTTAGGGATCACGGCGTTGGACGAGTGGTTCAGTTACAATCCTAACGTACCAATAGATGAAGCCAACAAGCCTATGTGTTATATACACAAGGACTGCGGCAACCTAATAGATTCTTTAATTAATTACAACTCTAACGGAAAGATGGACGAACCCCTCAAGGACTTCTTTGATGTTATACGTTACTTACGTATGGCTAATTCCGGCGATGGTCCCGACCACATTGACGCTAGAGATTATCAAACTATAACATATACAAAAGGAGGCTATTAAAATGCCAAAGAAGAAATTAACAGCACTAGCAGAAGAATACGGCATACCTTTCGAGGAAGCCCTAGATTTAGTTTTCAAAGAACTAGAGGAAGAAATGGTTACCGGAAAGGGTAAGAACACTTGGGTCAACGATGACGGACAGAGAGTCCTAGATGAGTTCATCTCTATGCCAGTCCTTTACAGAGGACCGGTGTTAAGTGAAGCCCCGAACCCTATGTACATTATGGTTTATGTAAAGGAACTATCTAAGAAAGTTCCAGTAAAGGTACCATTGCGGTACAAGGGATCATTCTCAAATGGGAAGGTTGTATACCTCGAAGCTGACAACAGTACAGACAATCCTAAGTACAACTGGGTAAAGACACCTCAGAGGACTTACTAAGTTGATACATATGATATTATATTAAATAAACTATGCAAAGTGACTCAATTTCAGAAGCCCTTACTTACGTAGGGAAAGAGCCCGATATTAAAACTTTACGCTACGCCTATGACGAAACCGTTATAGAACTAGAAGCGTATTTCGATCTGTGCCGTACAAGCTACGATGACAGACGTAATTGGTGGGCTGGTAAAAGCCGTGACCACAGAAAGCACGGGTCGGACGCATTTCCTTGGGAAGGGGCTGCTGATATGGAGGCACACACTATTGATGAAAGGATTACTCGTCTTGTATCTTTGTTTATGTCTTCTCTTAATCGTTCCAATGTAAGAGCGTTTCCAGTTGAGAGTACAGACATTCCAAGAAGTAAAGTAGTATCTAGTTTCTTGAAGTGGATGGTATCAAGTGGATACATTCCACGCTTCAAGAAAGAGATGGAACTCGGAGCTAATTATTTATTAGAGCGAGGTATCTTGATTACTTACGTAGGTTGGCACAGAGAAGACCGTAGGTTTTTACAGCGTTTAGACCTTAATCAAATTGCTGAGATTGCCCCAGAGGTTGTTGAGCTAATTGAAGGCGGCGAGAACGATGACGAGTTAGTGGCTTTATTGGAAGCAACATTTCCGGGAGTCACTAAGAAAAGAGCTAAGAAAGCTCTCAAGGATTTACGCAAGACCGGCGAAGCCGAGTTACCGATAGTACGTAGACAAGTAGATGCCCCAGAGGTAAAGACACTTGCACCGGACGGAGACTTCTTCTTCCCTCCTTACGTTACGGACCCACAGCGTGCACCGTACTGTTTTTGGAAAACTTATTACACAGCTCAAGAGCTAGAGAATAAAGTAATCACTGACGGATGGGATGAGGACTTCGTAGAAACGATGATAGACAAATATCGCGGAGTAAACATTGATAGCATCGAAAGAGAACAAGAAGGACGTAGAAGTACATCCTTAACTGATAATGCTTACGAAGCAAATGAGTTAATTGAAATCGTGTACGGATACCAAAGACTGATTGATCCCGAAGATGGTTCCGAGGGTATTTACTGCACAGTCTTCCACAAGGAGTACAGTGAAGGCTACGCTAAGTTCGAGCTATTGAACGGTTACGAAGATTACCCAGTAGTAGTAACAAAACTTTCTGAAGATAGTAAGAGGCTCTATGATACTCAAACTATTCCAGACATCCTTCGCGGCATTCAGAATCAAGTAAAAGTAGAAAGGGACTCACGTATTGATAGAAACAGTCTAGCCACTCTACCTCCGATTCTTCACCCAGTTGGTCAAGCACCAACAGATTGGGGTCCCGGAAGGATGATACCTTACCGCCGAAAGGGAGATTTGGACTTTGCTCCAACTCCTCCTTCACCAGTTGGTTCCATTGAAATAGAAAAGACAATGGAAGCACAAGCGGATAGACTTTGTGGACTTGATGAAACATCTCAAATCTCACAAGTTCGTAAACAATTCTTAGTTGATAAGTTCCTTCAGCACTCCGCAGAGGTTTTACAGATGTGTTATAAATGCTTCCAGCGGTTTGGACCGGACTCAGTTTTCTTTAGAGTTACCGGATCGCCAGACCCCGTAGCTTTCAACAAGGGTAACCCAGATGAGAACTACGACATAATGATTTCATATGATGTCCTCAATTCGGATCCAGAGACTCAAGAGAAGAAACTTAATCAAATGGTTGCTCTCACGCAACTGGACCGCAGTGGTCGTATTAACATTGATAGCTTGCTCGATGCGGCTGCTAACAGCATTGATCCGGTACTTGCGGATCGTGTGCTACAACCTACAGAAGCAGCTCAAGAACAAGTTGTAAAACAAGTAACAGATGACCTCGCTAAAATCTTTGCTGGTATCGAAATGCCGGCACGTCCTAACGGTGCTCAAATTGCTCTTACTGTTATCCAGCAGTACGCTTCTCAGCCAGACGTTGCACAAAGACTTCAATCAGATGAAGCATTTGCTGCGAGACTTGAGAAGTACGCCGGACAATACACCTTCCAAATGCAACAAGCACAGAACGCCCAAATCGGTAGAGTCGGTACAGAGCCAGCTCAGATGGGAGACATTAACACACAAGGAATATAATATGGCTGATAATTTATCCGCACAAGGCTACGTAGCGAGAGCTGTAGCAAAAAATAAAGGTGCCGAAGAAGTGGCACAAATGATAGGAGTCAACGAAGGTGTAAGACCAAAAGCTTACAAGGATTCATTGGGCAATATGTCCATAGGAATTGGTTTTAACCTAGAGGACAAAACTAATCAACCCATCTTGGATTCATTAAATCTCAACAGAGAGGAACTAAAGTCCGGCAAGAGGTCATTAACCGACAAGGAATTATCTTCATTATATAGTTACTCATTGTCTAGAGCCATTAAGGATTTACAAAAGTTCGACCCAAATATTAAGAGCCGACCCAAGAATGTACAGATGGCATTGATTGATATGTCATACAATTTAGGATACAGTAAGTTAAATACATTCAAGAAGATGAAAGCTGCCTTAGAGCAAAATGATTACAGTACAGCAGCGGATGAAATGGTGGATTCAAAGTGGTACAAACAAGTAAAGACCAGAGGACCACGTACTGTAGCACTTATGCGTTCAGCAGCGGAATAATTTATGAGTTTAGAAAAGGACTTACAATCACTAGGTAATCACGAGCACTTTGCTCGATTCCTAAAAGTAGTAGCAGAGCTTCGGGAAGAAACCATTGAAGAGCTACATAACGCAAGCAACGAACAGATACAACAAATATCTGGACGCATTCTGACATACGATCAGATACTACAAATGTGCGACTGGAGAAAACTCCAAGTTCGTTTTTCTGATAGGCTTGATACATAAGTTATAATACATTTATCGCCATCGCTCGGCGTTAAGGAGTGCAAACATTATGTCAAACGAAATCACAGAGGGAGTCGCTGAACCCTCAACCGAAACAACAGCGTCACAGTCAAATATGTCAGCAGCGGATTTTGTAAACCGCCGCTTGGGGCAACTAACTGAGGAAACTCAAGAAGTGGCTCCACCAGTTGAAGCAACAGATGAAGTAACAGAAGAAACCGAGGTCGAGAGTCCAGAGGTGGAGACAAGTGAAGAAATCGTTGCTGAACAAACTGAAGAACCAGAAGGTTCTGAAGATGTTCTTTCACAGTTAGATCTAGATGATATGTCCGAAGACGATCTTCGAGAATTATCCGAAAAGCTAGGAAGTAGAGCAGTCGCTCGATTCGGTGAGCTCACAGCAAAACGTAAAGCTGCTGAAGCAAAGCTGAAAGAGATGGAAGCTCAACTGCAAAATAATAATCCATTAGAAACTCAAGAAGTAGCCAATAATCCCTACGCATCAGTAGATACGTTAGAAGGATTACAAGAAAAGGCGAAGGAAGTAACAGATGTCATAGAATGGGCAGAGGAAACATTATTTAATGCAGATGGCTACGGACCCGAAGATGTAGTAACAGAAGTTGAAGGCAAGGAATTAACCAAGTCAGATGTGCGTAAGAGTTTACTCAACGCTCGTAAGGCTCGTGATAAGTACCTACCATCTCAACTACAAACAGTTCAAAGAGTACAGCAGTCACATCAGCTCAAAGAAGCTTTTGATACACAAGCTGAACAAGAGTTGAACTGGTTACAAGGAGACGATAATGACGTACGCAAAAGCTACGAAGCTATGATTGGAGATCCTAGATTCGATTCACTACGAGAAAAAGCAGATCCAGAAGTTGCAGCTCAACTTAACTATCTGATGGCTCACGCAGCGAATAGTATTTATGGACGTAAACTAGTCAAGGAAGCTCCGAAGTCAGCTACGTTGACACCTCCCAAGACAGCTATTACAGCTGGGGCAACATCAGATAAAAAAGTGAATAAGTCCGTTAAGGCACTTAAAGACCTTAACCAACGGTTTAGACATTCTGGCAACAAGAGTGATTTTATAACTCTCAGAACACAACAAATTAAAAATCGTTAAACAACACAACCTATAAAATATTATGGCATTTAGTAATACATATGACACAACAAATACGGGATCTGGTGTTTCTAACAGAGAAGACTTGACAGATGTCTTGACAATTCTTGCTCCGGAAGAAACTCCAATCCTTTCATCTGCTCAAAAGCAGAAAGCAAACGCTACATTCGTAGAGTGGACAGTAGACGCATTAGCTGCTCCATCATCAACTGGTATCCGTGAAGGTGCTGACGTAGGTACATTCACTGATCAGTTCGCTGGACGTGCAAAACTAGGTAACTACATTCAGAAGTTCCGCCGAGACTACCAAGTATCTGATCTACAAGAAGCAGTTGATTCAGTCGGACCAGCTAAGATTGCTCAAGCAGAAGCTAAAGCAATTCGTGAGCTTAAACGCGACATCGAAAAAACTATCGCTGGTTCTCAAAATCGCACTGTTGAAAATGGTTCCGACACTCCTTACGCCCTTCGTGGTTTAGGACGTTGGTTAGAAGCTGCCGGAGCTGACTCAGATGTTCCAGCAGCATTCCGTACTCCAGCAGACAGCCGCTACACAGTTGCAGAAGCTGGTGCTACAGCATTCAGTGAATCAACATTGAATGATATTATCGCTTCTATCTTCAAAGAAACTGGTACAGTTAATGACCTAACATTGGTTGCTGACACTAAATTACGCCGCGTTATCAGTGATTTCGCTCGTGTAACTGCTTCAGCTACAAACAATGTACGTTCAGTAAACTATGACGGTGGAGCTGGTGAAATCAAACTTACTGTTGATTTATACCAATCAGACCACGGTATCGTTTCCATCGTAAACGGTAATCCAGATTGTATGCCAGACTTCGGTTCATCTGCTGGTGAGTCCGGATACTTAATCAACCCAGAATACGTTGGTATTCACGAGTTAATCCCAATGGGATCAACACGTCTACCTAACCAAGGTGGTGGTGAGCGTGGCTACGTGGATTGTGCTCTTACATTAGGAGTATATCACCCACAAGCACACGGTGTTATCGAAGGAACTGCTTAATCCTTACATTCGGTACGGGGGGCGAAAGCCCCCTATACCTTTTCTTTTTAACTTAAAACTATTATGGATATTATTACGGACTTACCAAAGAATTTCACAGATGATCAGATCGATGCAGCATTTATGCAAGAGATCAAGAATGGTTTCAAATTAGAAAGAGAAACAGAACACGAGAGAGTAGCAGCTGCCGCTAAACAAGCAGCACACCTAAAGGGCACAACGCATCCAGTACTAGGGAAACCAGTAGCCACTATGCCAGCTCGTGAGTTCTTTAGACTTACAAGTAAGTACGGACATAAGGAGGTACACTCCAAAGAATTTTTAAAGCACTACAATAAAACATTTGCTGAACTTAGTCCTAACAAAATATAATGAAAGAATACAACGTTACCTTAAGGGAAGGTTCCGATAAATCTTCAATTATGTCTATTTTTTCAAACGTAACTGATCCTTTGGTAGCAAGCCAAAGGGTTTTTAGTGCAAATATTGAAGAAGAGGATTTGGAGAATTATAGATCTAAGGAAGATATTGTTTCTATTGAAGAAGCTAATGTAGAAATGAAGGATGACTGATGGGGAGTAGGAGTATAACTTGCACAAGGCTTGCTAGAACAAGACAAGCTAGAGGTGTCGCTAATTTTTCAAATGGAAATTGGGGTTTGATACGACACACCAATGATTCCAATCCTTTTACTTCTTTATCGTACAGTGGTACGGAATCTTATACATACACTTATGATGATACAAATGGTCAAGGTGAAAATGTAGATATTATTTTTATAACATCTGCTATGATATATACTGACAACGCCGGTTATAAGACCGGTGGGGTAAGTAGAATACAGCAATATCAATGGAAAAATTTAACAAGCTCTCCAACCAGTGTTACTGTAGATTACAGCACAAGTGCAAACAGAAGCGAACACTCAGAAGCCGTAGTAGCTTGTGCTTGTCATAATGCTTATGGAGCTGCAACAAAAGCGAATATATATATTATTCCTAAAGATCAAATAACAAGTTCATCTCACTATTGGGTGCTACCTAAATTGTTTCACCAACAAAAAGGAAACTCAAATCCAACTATTGTTATAAATTCATTTGGTCCTAGAATTACTGTATCACAAGTAAAAAAAATTCTATTCAGAGGAGATGATTACAGAACACTTAATGGTGGAAAACCTATGGAAACTGGATTTTTTGGTGGTTTAGAGCCCACGGGATTTTTTTCAAATGCAGAAGTTAGGCTGCCTCAAACTGCTGATGATGCTTTAATAAAAGAAATGACAGATGCTGGTGTAATTCACTTTATGAGTGCCGGAAATTCAAGAAATAAATTAGATGTTTCTGGAGGAGTTGATTACAATAATTCTTATTTGCGTTGGTCTAATGGTGTAAATTACTTTACAAATAGACCAGCATTTGCAAATGAAGGAAGTATTATGGTTGGTAATTTAAATTCGTGGTTTAATGACGGAAATACAACTATTAGCGACAGTGGAGATATGAAAGAAGTTTGTCCACTAAATGGTGAATTTATTTATTCTAAATCAAATCGTGGACCTAGAGTAGATTGTTACGTAGCTGGAACCGCTATTCCTATAGTAATTCCAAGCACATCTGATCATACTGCGACTACTAATTATTTTGCTAACGGAACTTCTTTTTCTTGTCCTACTTTAGGAGGATTAGGTGCTTTAGTTGCATCTAAATATCCAACGACTACTTCAGCACAAATGCGAAAGTACTTTAGGGAAATAGCTGTATCGAGTGCATCTATGGGGGATAAAATAGTGCAGCCAAAAGTAAGTGATGGAGATTTTGGTGATCCTAGATATATGGATCCATCTGTATCTCAGAACTCTAATTTAAAAATAACATATGTAGATCCAGCTTTATCTTATAATACATCGGCTATAAGTGATACTAGTATTGCGTATCCTACAGAAACACTACAGCCACTTCCTACACCAGATCCTACACCGGATCCTACTTTACAGATAGATTATAATACTAGAATGAAAAGTTACAGCGGAACCGGAGGACTAAAAGAATTAATACAAGCATTAGCTGGAGTCAGTTCTTTTACAACTGATGAAGAAACAAAGATACTAAGTTTCGTAAATCGTAGAGCTGCTGAAGCTTACAACTACAGTCCATCTTGGTCTAGATATTTAATAGTATCAGAAGAAAGAACACTAACTTCTGGAAATATAATACCTCATTCACAAGATAATAAAAACGATATAGTTGAATTTATTCGCATTCATAGGACTCAAGCGTTTCAAAAGAACTCAGCGTTGGAGTACGGTTTTTATGTGGATGCTAACGGTGCTAACATTTTAAATATAACTAACGACAATGATACGTCAGCTTTTGTAACATACAAAAAAGGTATCTCTACAATCACAGCCGATTCAACAAACATTCCATCAGAGTTCTTTTATTTTATAGCTCACGCATCATACGCAGACTTTTTACGTATGGACGGTCAGCACGGTAAAGCTCTAACAGAAGAGCAGTCAGCTAAAAATTACCTAGACATCGAGTTAGAGAAAATAGATATAAGAAACAATAACAACACAATAAATAAGAAATTTTCAACTTACGTCAATCGACAAAGTCGTTGACACTTAATGTAAAATACTCATATGGCAAATTCATTCGTAACTAACCTTTATCCCGTACCAAGTGGAACAGCTAATGACCACAGATTGACAGTTGATGCTACCGCTGGTGGCGTTCTGTTCTCTGGAGCAAACGATGACAACACAGATGCCTTCGATGCACTCACTAAATATATCGCTATGGATGTCCAAGATGCTGATGTATTTATGACATTCGATGGTAGTGCACCTACAACATCAAACGGTCACAAGTTATTCGCTGGTAGAAGTTATACCTTCAGCAAAGAGGCAGCTGTCAAAGCTAAGTTCATTCGCTCTGGTGGTACTTCCGCAAAGATTCACGCATCTCAGTTTACTAACTAATGTCTTCCGAACAACTAGCTGACGGAGTCAATCCTTTGGATGCTGAGTTGGCGGCAACTTGGGACGTACTTAAAGGATACTCTGGTAGAGATACCGATCTAGGAATAGCTCGTAGGTTCGGTGGTGCCGCAGCTGCGTACTCATTGCGAGATGTTGGTGCAATGAATGGAAGAGTTGTAGAGGTTCGTAGAGATACTGGAGGTGGTGCTGGAGATAATGATGTGGAAGACTTTAGTGCTAATCAAGTATCTAGTGGAGCAGTTGAAGCATTTGTCGGAGGAAGTAACAGTGGATTTGTTTCCAAGTGGTATGACCAAAGTGGAAATGGTAGAGATATGGCTCAAACAACCACAGCAGACCAACCTAGAATTGTAAACTCTGGGACGCTAGAAACAATCGGAGGAAAACCTACTATAAAATTTTTAAATGTAGGAACTAATTTAGGAAGTACATTTCTAGAAGCAACACCCATATCTGGAGGGCAAAATCCCTTCACCCATTTACTTGTAGCTAGTTCTGAAAATACTGGAGCTACTGCTCAGACTTTTGTAGGTGGCAGTGGAGTTGATTTAAGATTATCCACACTAGCAATGAGAATGCGTTCTGGGAATACAAATAGAACTGCCGAAAGTAATACCTTAACATCAAACACTAATTCATTGTTAGTTTATTTAAGAGATTCTTCAAGGGTTCCTAAAATGTCTTTAGATGGTAATAATCTAGAAAGTAGACCAAGTGCACCAGATTCTGGCACTGATAATTTAAATTCAATACTAGGTGAAAACTCTGACGGTGCATCAAACGACACCTTTGGTTTAGCTGGAACTATATCAGAAGCTATACTTTATACATCAGATAAAGATGATTCATCTGATTTAAGCGATTTAAAAACTGATATAAACAATTATTATAATATTTTCTAAAATGATCCAAAAATATTTAGTTTACGAAGATTATGAAACCACTTTAAATAGAGCGGAGGTAGAGGGTAAAGCTATGGACTTACCTTTTTATAGTTTAAACTTATCCGTTAAAAAAGGTTCTAGTAAATATAGAACAGCTCCAAAAGAATTATCAAATGGTAAGTGGTCATTAAGAGTAACTGATTACATATCTTTAACTGAAGACGAGAACGCCAGTACAGTATCGTCTGTAACATACAAAGTTACCGAAGAATAATATGGAAGATATAATTCAAAGATTATCAGCATCTATGTTTGGTACTTGGGCTAGTTTTAGCTTACAGAGTATAGACTCTTTGGCTTCTATATCTTGTTCGATTCTTGTTAGTGTTTTAACCGTAATATCTATTTATAAACTTTTAAACAGTAAGTAAAAATGTTTGGGCTCGTTACAATGTTACTCACTACTTTGGGGGCAACTGGAATGGGCTCAATGCTCAAGATAGTTGGTGGGATTGTACAAAGTATAAATGATGCAAAAGAGGCAAAAGCAAAAAGAGAACTCATTAGGGATATGTCTATGTCTAATGCAAATGTTGAGTTCCAAAAGGCAGTATTCGGAGAAGTTGATAAAGACACCTCTATATTTGCTCGTGCTACTCGTAGGCTCATTGCTCTTATCGGGATGCTTAATTTCGCAACGATCTCCATCTGGTGTACGTTGTACCCCAACATTGAACTCATCACCTTCACTCCCCCAGAAAACAAAGAAAACTGGGACATATTATGGGGACTCATATCATTTCCATCTGGAAGCGATCTCACCACATCGATTAGTACTGGACACATCTCTTTAGTAGCTATTACTACATTAGGAGCTATCATTGGTTTTTACTTCACCCCCGGAGGTAAAAGATAATGGACAAAGAAAAAGCAAAAGAGATTCTTGTAGAGCACACAAAGGCTCTCAATGTGCTTCTTAATAATGAAGGAGTTAAAGATACTTCAGTAAACGTAGATGCAGATGAAACACTTGGATCTATAGAAGACAGAGAGGAAAAGTTGTCTTGGATACAACAAGCTTTTAGGAAGGTACAAAAAATACCAGCTGTAGAAACTGTTTCTAACTTAGGAGTTGCTGGTACAGTTGCCGTATCTTCGGCGGTTGTAACTCAAACAGAAATTGCTAAGGATACTACAGAAACATTTGTAGCTGAAGTCGCTCAAGACATTGTAGAGGAGCGTATAGAGGTACCTATATTTATAGATAACTTCGTAGACTTCGAGGAAGTGTACTTAGATTGGGGACAACAAGTTATTGCTCAGAAGTACGTTGATGCTCACTCATACGCCGAGAATGTTTCTTCTGAGATTCAGAGCAAGGTTGCGAGCGGCGAGATTGAGGTTTCCGAACCACAACAGACTTCTCAACCAACTGATGAGACTTCGGACACCAAACAAGGAACCTCTGCTTCTTCCAATAGTTCTTCCTCCGAAAAGTCCTCTCAAAGCGATCAGCCACAACAAACTGATAAATCATCAGAGTCCCAAAGCCAAGAGCAAGAATCAAAGGAAGATAGTTCATCAGAAGAAAGTGAAGAGGTTAAAGAAAGCGATTCAGAACAAGGTAAAGAAGATAAGCAAGAGAAAACCCAAGAACAGCAAACTGAAAGTGAAGAGCAATCTCAAGAAAGTGAATCATCCTCTGAGACTAGCACAGAGTTAGAAGAAGTCAAGCCAGAATCTACACCACAATCACAATCTATGTTGGAAATACCTCAAGTGGAAACTTCGATTGATGACAGTAGCAGTTTTAGACAAGTATCACCAACAAATTAACTATGGAATTTTTTAAATATATATTTTCAAATTACGGAACTGACGTTCTCAAGATGACACTTGCTTACGTTGGTATAATATCAATAGTACTAATGTTCTTTCCTTTCAATAAGATTGTAGCATTTTTCAAAAGTATAATAACAATAATAACCTCAGTATTTAAAAGATGAGCCACGAAATCACAACACGTCCCCTAGCTATAGTAGAACCCAATTATGATTGGGATGATACAGTATCAATTACTTACAGTGGTAATTATTTTAATGTACCGTCTATCCCACAGTGGACATACAGTGAGTTCGATGGACTGTATTACGAAGGAGTAGAATACAGCTGGGGTGAAGTAGAGTACAGACTTTCCGTTGATTACAACAGCGTTCCGGAGCCAGCAGAAGTAGGTGCATTTATGGGTTTGGTATTTGCTGGTTTTGTTATTTATAAAATTTTAGAGGGCAAAGGTATCAATGTTAAAGATACTGTATGCGGAGCAATCAAAAAAATATACAACAAAATAACCAAATAATAACTATGGGATACGGAAAACCTAAACCTTATGCTGGGAAAACCAAGGGTGGTGCACCCGGTAGGAAAACAAATAAAACTCCTAGGAGAAGAAAAAGTGTACGGTAGAATGATATCAGTTGTAGTCCTTGGTAAAAAGGACAAAAAAGGTGCGTGTTGCCCAGCTTGTGCTGCCGAGATGGAAGCCGAGCAAAGCAGACGTAAGCAACCTAATTACAAAAGAAGGAAGGTATAATGGCTAAAATTTG
>VMHT01113211.1_pt1 | contig 13925 bp, 15 predicted proteins | sample 4693611 | NCBI WGS metagenome assembly VMHT01 (sample SAMN12280063, study PRJNA550983) | marine metagenome | isolation source: seawater sampled from same location over 5 years 0.02-0.2 micron viral filtrate | place: USA: collected off the coast of southern California halfway between the port... ... | reverse complement strand
TTCTTTTCTGGTTTGGACGAGTTTTTAATGACTACTGAAACAGGTTTTGACATTGATTTATTTATGTAATATTTTAAATAATTCACCCTTTTGATAAATTTTATGTTGATATGAGTTTTCACCATATTCTTCAATTAAATGTTCTTCTTTTTGTTGATAAGATTTAATCGTAGTTCTATATTGTTTTACATCATCCTTTAATTCATTATAATTTTGTCTAGTTGCTTTCACTTCATCTTCTAAATCTGATATTTTCTTACAAAGTTTAAATAATAAATTTTCAGTTTTTTCACCTTCAGTAATTTCTATAAATTGTTTCTTATAATGAGATTTCATCTGTCTGCTAATATCTGGATCTATATTTAATATTGTATCAATATAATCTTTAACAATTAAATTATATCTTTTGTTTTCCATTTTCTACAATATATATAATGAATATAACTTTAAATGATTATTACATATTATGTAATAATTTGAAAATTTAAGAATATTATTTCTTCTCAACAATTATTATCTGAAACAAAAAATAGAATTTTGAGAATTATTACATATTATGTAATATTTATAAATTACTTTTGAAATATTCCCAAGCCGATCTAATTTTCCTGAATGCTTCATTTGTTCCGCCACGATCTGGATGTGTCTTTAAAATCTCTTTTCTATATGCTTTCTTAACATCTTCTGAAGATGCTGATTTTTTTAAACCGAAAACATTATAAGGATAATCTTCACCACCAAGTTCTGAATCTTCACCTTCGGCACCTTCGGGGACATCCCATCCAAAGAAACTTCTGAAAAAACGATGTGTATTTTCTTTATTTTTACGATTATATTCTTCTTGCTTTTGTTGATTTCTTTTATCTTCACTTTTCTTAAATTCTTCTTCATAATCCATATAAAATGAAGGAATCTTCTTCCATAATCCACCTGAAGGAAAACTTGATAAAGGATATGCTATTGATGTAAATTTTTCATAATATATCCCATGAAACAGATAACCCATAAAATAAAATATATTAATATTTCTTTTTTGAAACTTTCTTTTTTTTTGAAGATTTTTTTGATGAATCTTCAAAAATTTTTTTCTGATTAATTTTATCTTTTTTTTTTGCTTTTTCCATATCTCCCTTAAATTGTAATTTCTGTTTATAAGAAGGAGTATTACTATTCAGTTGTTTTTTATGATAAGTCATCGTATAGATTATAAATTATTTTTTTCTAATATATAAATTATTTATTATAATATATATAATAAATGAGTTTAATTGTTTGCTCTAATCAAGATCAAGATGGTCAGAATGAAAGATTACAGAATAATGTTTCTAAGGCATGGTCTTTTAGAAATACTCTGAGTTCTACTTATAATATTCCTGCTAATGCTCAAGTTGCTCTTCAGAGTTGTAAAGTAAATGTTGATGGTAGAGTTGTAATATCTAGTGGAAATAGTAAATTTTATCAATACTTCGGTAAGAAAGTTGATCAAGATGGGACAACTTCCCCACAGTTAGATGAGACTACATCTTATCCAGTATTCACTGATTTTTTACTTGATTCTGAACAAGGAGTTTTAGAAGTAGCAGTTGATGATTTCGCTAATACTATTCAGAAATCAATTAGAGAAACTACTTATCATCCGAATGTTAAGGAAGTTCCAGAAGTAGAAGTTTTAAGGAATGCTTCAAGTCTTGATTTCCTTGGATATAAATTTACATATGATCAAAGTGTTGCTAAAATAGCAGGTATTCCTGCTAACGGAGCATTTGAAGATTGGTATGCTACACAGCCTGCTGCTGGTGAAGACACAATATTTACTTATAGTAGTGGTGTTTTTCAAAGAGAAGATGTTGATTCCGATATAGTTTGTGCTGGTATTGCTCCCACGTTGCCAATGGATTTGTCTGGTGGCGTATTATCAGTTAATATATCTGGAACTGCTGGAAGAGCAAATGCTTCTGGAGTTGAATGGCATGTCGGTTTAAGTAGATATATTAATAATGAAGATGAAAATGGATTTAAATTTCCACCTTATAGTGATTATTTTGTTGCTCCGCATCCCATTGATTTTGATAATGAAGTATTTGTTGATTTTGCTGTAGCAAGAGATTTAGATGATGATTTAGTCTTATATCAGTATGGATGGTCAGATACTTATGCTGGTTTAGTATTTCAAGAGATACAATATTGGAATAATTCTACTTCAGCATTCTCATCTAAAGAAAATTTATCGGGAAAAAATTATACAGATGTTAAATTTACAGTTGAAGGTGAACAAGTAAAAGTAGAAATATATGATGCTACAGCAAAGGCTTGGTTAATCATTACAAGTTATAAGGATGGGGAACCGAAGAATAGTCATTTTAAACCAGTTCATCAAGCGTGTTGGTGTCTTCACCCTGTATTATCTGTGGGTACGCTGGCGGGCGGTGGAGATACAACTTGTACATTAGATATTACTGATTTTAATACTGTAAGTTTATCAGATTATAATGCTAAAGTTGCTTATAAAAGTGGATGGTATGAAACTATGGAACTCACTGATAATTTAAGATTATGTGCTAGAGTTGAGAGCAGACCAGTCATACAAAGCAAGGTTGCTGGTAAGGCATATTTACAAGTGGGAATAGATAGTGCTGCTTTTGGAGTAGAATATGATAATGTATTAATTCTACAACAAAGTGATCTTTATCCTGAGACAGCAGGTGCTAATGCTCGTGATATTCTCGGTTTCCGTAGTGCTATAATTGATACTCCGAATACTGTTGGGTCGGGCACTGGTGCTAATCGGAAAACATATGAATCTGATTATTCCCCAAGTTTAGTTTCATCTCTCAGTATGTTTGTAAGATTAAATAACTTTGGACAGAATACTACAAATGCTCGGGTTGGTAATCGCTCAAAGATTTTATCACATTTAACTGATTTAGAATCTAATTCTGGAAGACAAACATATGAACCAAAAAATATAATATGGTTAGATTTAGATAATCCATCTCCACTCGCTATTAATGAGTTTGATATTTCATTCTGTTATGTGAATGAACAATATAGCACTATACTTACTGGACAGAGTATAGTCTGTTTAGTGTTTAGAAAGAAACCAAGAGAATTAATGTAGATTTTTTTTTCTTTAGTTAATTCATCAAAATGACATATTTTAACAAAATTAAATAAATTTTTAGTTATTTTTTTATAGATTTTTACTATAAATGAGTAATAAAGTTGCCCCCCGTGTTCAGTTAAACTTTGCTCCTGAAGATATTATTGAAGAAAACTCTCAACCATCTTGTGATTTAGACTCACCAGTTATGCCGATTGATATACCTGAAGTCATTGAACGTGATGAAATAGTAGAGAATGATATTTTTCTTTTAGAGCAGAAAAAGATAAATGAAGAGCAGACAAAAGAATTAATTATTAGTGAAGTATCAGAAAGTGAATCACCACCATCGCTAAAGCAGAAGCAGACAAAAAATAAAACTAAACGTAAATTATCTGAAGATCATAAAGCAAAATTGGCTTTAGCACGTGAAAAAGCATTAATTACTCGTCGTAAAAACGCTGAAGAAAAAAAGAGAATGAAACAAATTGAAAAACAGACAAAAGAGTTAAAAAAGAAAAAAGCACAGAAAGATTTAGAACAACTAGAAGATGAAGTAATTAATGATAAACCAGTTAAATCTACTCCTGTTAGTCATGGGCAGACATTCACAAAAGAAGATTTAGAGAATGCATCATTAGAAGCAATTATGAAATATGAAACTATCCGTAAAGCACGCAAAGAAGAAAAGAAAAAACAGCAAATGATTGATCAACAAAAGAAAGATTTACAAAAGAAAATTCAAGGATATGGAGCAAGAGATACTAATGGAAAACTCATTAATCGCTGGAATGCTTGCTATTAGCAAAGCATATAGAGAATATATTTAAAAGATTATTATTTTATTTCTATAAATAATGGAAGAGATTGTTTATGAAGACAATAATTATATTTTTAGAGAAAATAGTATTTACAGTAAAAGATGTTATAAATACTTAATAAAGCGTAAAGGTGGAAAAGGAGCAACAAATACTATTGGATTTGATAGAGATAAAAATTTTTGGTGGTCCCACTTACAAACACCTGAAAGCAAAAGATCAAAATGGTATCGTGTTAAATATCCCATAACTCTTGATAAACTTGGAGAAGTTTATTTAATTGAACCCCAAACACTTGTCAAATTGTAGAAAAGGGTTCAGTAAAAACTCGGTAAGAATCAAAACTCTTTGTCTTTCACATAATTTATTTATTTAATATTGTTTTAAAAATAAATCGTTTTTTAATGAGTCCTTATTTTTTCTAAATAAAGATTATAAATGATACCGAGAAAAATTCATCAAATATTCTGGTCTTTCACTGGAAAAGAATTAAATGATATTCCCAAATTCAAAGAATACACTTTAAAAACAGAACAATTCGCTAATCATTATGGTTATGAATATAAATTATGGGACTTAAAGGATTGTGAAGAATTAATCGTTGAATATTTCCCACAATATATTGTTCTTTGGACAGAGTTTAGATTACCGATTCAAAGATGTGATTTCATAAGATATCTTATACTTTTCATTCATGGCGGATGGTATTTAGATTGTGATGTTTATCCATTACAGGATATGAAACCTTTAGAGAATAATAATCAAGTATTTACAACGTGGCATATTGATAAAGATAAATTACCTTATAATGCTGTTATGGGATCTACAGATAGAAATCCTTTATTTTTAGATATAATGCAAGATGTTGAGAAAAGAACATATGAAAAGCAACGTATAAAAATATATGAAACTTGGAAGGGAAGATTAGTCTTTCATACAACTGGTCATCATATGCTTAAGCGACATATTCCCAAAAAAGATATACATGATTTATTAACAATATTTAATGAAAAGAAACATCTTGATTGTTCTTCAAAAAATCCTTATTTTCACGATAGTAATATTTCTAGTTGGTTTAGCGGAGCAAAGTAAGTAATCATCAAAAATTTGATTTTGAAAACAAAAATATTTTGACACAATAAATTACTCACAATGGCTTCCTTTCACACAAAGACCCTTGAGAAACACGACGATTATATACTCCGAAATATGCTTGGGAAAATATTAATGAATATATCCCAAAAGATAAAGTAATATGGGAATCATTTTATGGTGATGGTAAATCAGCAGAATATTTAAGGGATCTTGGATGTAAAGAAGTTATTCATCAAGATATTGATTTCTTTGAGAATAATGAAGGTGAAGTTATTATCAGTAATCCACCTTTCAGTTTAGCAAAGAAGATTATGCCGAGATTAAAAGAGTTAGATAAACCTTTCATTATGATTATGCCTTGTAGTAAAATATGCACTCAATATATCAGAGAAAATTATAAAGATACAGATAATCCTTTACAAATAATTATCCCAAGAAAAAGAATTCAGTTTCAAAAATTAGTGAATGGTAAATTACCAGAAAAACAAGAAAATAAATGTAATTTTGATTGCTTCTATTATTGCTACAAAATGAATCTTCCAAGAGATATTATTTGGTTAGAGTAGCATACCTTTGGTTAGAATAAATAGAATATTTTATTTAATTATATTATAATGAAAGTATTAGAATTATTTTCGGGGACTGGTTCTATTGGAAAAGTATGTAAGCAACTAGATTGGGATGTTGTTTCAGTTGATTTAATTTTACCTGCGACACATCAAGTTAATATAATGGATTTTGATTATAAACAATATTCTAAAGATGAATTTGATATTGTTTGGGCTTCACCACCTTGCACAAATTACTCTAAATTACAAGATAGTTGGTTGGGTAGAATGAGAAAAGGTGAAATATATACAAAAGAAATTCAAGAAAAGGAAATGAAAGAAGATGATAAATTAGTTTTAAAAACATTAGAGATAATAGATTATTTTAATCCGCATTATTGGTTCATTGAAAATCCAGCGACATCAAGAATGAAAGATAGATCATTCATGAAAGATATAAATAATTATATTGTAGATTATTGTATGTATTCAGATTGGGGATATAGAAAAAGAACAAGAATATGGACAAACAGAACAGATTTTAAACCTTTACTATGTAATAAAAATTGTGGAAATATGGTTGGTAATTTACATAAAACTAATCTTGGAAACGCTGACAGAATAAAAAGAGCAAATATTTTAAATGTGAATAAATATAATGGAACATCTCAACAAGATAGATATAGAATACCTGAAGATTTAATATTTAGTTTATTTGTAGATTAATTATAATATATATCATATAATATGCCCAAGATAAAGAAATCTGTTCCCAAAGTTTTAAAGGTGAAGGATGAAGAACCTTCAGCAAAGTTTGATGATATACATCCGAATTTACCGCAGATGCCTTCACTCTGTTTAATTATCGGTTCAGTAAGATCTGGGAAAAGTAATCTACTAGTTAATTATTTTTGTAATGAAGATTTTTATAAAGATAGATTTGATGTCGTTAAATTTGTATCAACAACATTACATACAGATAATAAAGGTAAAATATTAAGCAAACATTTTGATTGTATGGATCATTATGAAGATAGTATTATTGAAAACATTAAGAAGTCTCAAGGACAATATGAAATCAAAGAAGAAAGACCGACTTATGCTCTTGTTATGGATGATGTATTAACGAAAGATTTTAAGAAAACAAATCAAGTGTCATTTTTTTCAACAAGATTCAGACATTATATTGATTTTTATTTAATCGCTGTCCAAAGTTTCCGTGCTGTCGCTGGTATGATTCGTAATAACGCCACGGACGTTATCATATGCAAACAACAGAACTCAAAAGAATTAGAAAAAATAGCAGAAGAATATGGTGATTTAGTTGGTGGTCAAGATAACTTTTTAAAATTATATGAAGAAGCACACAAAGATAGATATTCATTTTTATATTTAAAATTATCTGAAAATCCTGCTGAAGCATATATTCGCCATGAAACTAAAATTTATCCGACTCGTGATACAGAAACAGAAGAATTAGAAATATCATAAATATTATTTATTTTGATAAATTAAAAAAAATAAGTTAAATATATATAAAAATGGGTGATTTGTATGGGACAAATGGAGCAGCCATCTCAATGGGTAATGCTCATATGAAATCTGTAAGAGATTTTAATGACCGTGTAAGACAACATAATTTTGAAGTTGCTGATAGAATACAATCTCTTAGAGATCAAGAAAAAACAACAAATATTATTCAGCAAGCAAAAGACCAAGCGACTAATTTATGGACAGCAAAAGATATTCCGGGAAAAGTAAAAGCATATAATGATTATTATGCTAATAAAGCAACGGGAGCACCAACGAAAGCATCTAATCCATTAGAAGATACACAAAATACTCTTCGTGAATCAGCAGCAGGAGATTCTACTAATATGCGTAATGCTATGAGTGAAGGACAATTAACTGATTTAGCAGGTGGTGAAGCAAAAACTGCTCTTAAAGGTGCTGATAAAGCAGTTGTTTCGGGATTAGCAAAGGATGGAGAAAATTTACTGAATAAAACTAAACTCGGTGCGATTGGTGAAAAGGTCGGTGTTCTTGGTTCCGCTGCTATGGGTGGAATGGATTTATATGAAGATATTAAATCTGGTAAAATTGCTGGGAATAATACTTGGGAAAAAGCAGGAAATGTCTTACAGATTGGTGGTGCGGCTGCTGATATTATCGGAACATTCTTCCCACCTGCTAAACTTGTTGGTGGTATTCTTGATTTAAGTTCTGGTATTACTGAATCCATTGGTGAAAAATTAGATTCTGATAAACAAAGTGAAGATTTAAAGAATCAGCAAGCAGCAGAAACTGAAAAACCTGAAGAACAAGTATCTGAACAAGCTGTTGCGACTGGAAGGACTCAGTAAAAACTTCTGATATTTCAAAACTTTTTTAATTATAATTTTTTAATTTTTTTTATAATAGAAATGTTATAAATAAATGAGTGCTTACTGGACTGCTGATCAATCCGCTCGTGTTGGTGAAAAGAAGATATCTGTTCCTTCGGAAAATGGTTTATCTTATTCACCCGGACAAAAGGTTCAGATATTCGTAGATCCATCTACTAAATTCATGGATGGTAGAGAATCTTATTTACAATTTAATGTAAAACTAAAACTTCCTGCTGGCGGAACTCCCACTCGTCTCCAGTTAGATAAATGTACATCTACATTAATCAAAAATTGCAGGATCTATGATGGCTCAAGGGGACAACTTCTTGAAGAGATTTCTGATTATGCTTCTTATGTATCTGTAAAATATGATTATGATAAAGATACAACAACTGAAAATATGCGTGCTCTTGTAGAAGGATGTGCTGTTCATCAACCAGAAAATCGTGGAACAGAAGGAACAACTAAAACTGGAATGGCGAACACTACAACTAATCCTTACTTTAAAAAGACTTCTGGTAATCAGACTGTTGCTTTTTCTGATTCTGATTTCTTAAACGCCAAAGTTTCAATCCCGCTTCATACAGGAATTTTTGCTGATTCGGTATCCATCTTCCCAATTATGATGACTTCTGGATTATATATAGAACTAGATATAAATTCTGCTGAAAATGTTATTAAGCAGTTAGACTCTGTCCTTCAAGATACTCGCACTCCACTTAATCCACATTTCCATTCTCTAAATGGTCGTGAATCTCCGAATGAAAATAATTGGGCGAATTCGGCTGCTGCTACTGTTTTTTATGTTTCAACTAAAAATAATCTTGATGGTGCTGATAGAGTAGCAAGATTCCCTTTTGTAGTCGGTGAAACTATTAATTTTTGTAGAGCAAATAATAATGGTAGTGAATCAGATTTAAGTGCGACTGCTACTATTTCAGAGATTAATTTATCTGCTGCTGCTGATGCTGGTAATGGTCTCATTGAAATAACACTAGCAAGTGCCGTCACAAATGATGGAGTTGCTCTTGTAAAAGATGAATGGGTTATTTATTCTACTGCTGTAGCGGATGCTGCTTCATATGACGCAAGTTTTGAAATCTCAAATGTAAATTTAATTGTTTCACAAGTTATGCTTGATCCCCAGTATGAAGCGGGAATGATAAGTAAAGTTCGTGAAGGCAGAGCAATTGAGTTTGATATTATGTCCACTACTAATTATAAACATAGTATCCTTGCTACTGATAGACAGACTACATTCCAGATATTCGCACAGAATAGCAGAGCAAAAGCATTAATGGTTATTCCCCAAGATTCAAGTGTTTATACATCTGCTCAGTTAATTTCTGGTTCTGGGACATATGTTATTACTGGGACTGATAATTCAGTTGATAATACAACGAGTAAAAATTTAAATGATATTTGTTTAGCATCCACTCGTTCAGCATACACAGGTATTTGTGATGAATTATCAAGTGTTCAGTATCAGATAGATGGTAAAAGGGTTCCTTCAAGGGAAATATCTACTAAAAAGATTGCTACTAAAAATTCTCTGGATGCTTTCCATCTTTATGAATTAGAAAAGACACTAGATAACTCTGGTATTAAACCAAGGTCTTTCAGTGAATTTATGAATAACTTTATCTTTGGACGCTCTTTCTCAGCAGGGGGACAGGGTGGTGTCTTAGATTTAAGGGGAAAAGATTTAGCAGTAATGCTAAGATATCAGACTGCCAATGCTCCGACTAAACCGAAGTTATTTAACTCTTATGTTTTCCATATTCGTAGATTAGTCATTAGAGATGGAAGCGTGGAAGTAATCCAATAAATAATTTTTGTTAATTTAACTTTTAGAATTTTTATAATAATAATATTATAAATAAATATGACAAGTCGCTATATTGAGATTCGCCCAGATAATATTCCATCTGATGGTAAAATATCTTTTAAGAATGGTTTTCCCGTTCTTTCATTCACAGTATCTGCTCAGGCGGGGATGCTTGATCCTTCTACAATAAGGATTGTCGGTAATTTTAATGCTTTCAAAGATAATCTTGCTACTCCCACGGGTCTAACAGATGGAGATAACGTCACAATGAATAATCGTCTTGGTATTTACAATGTTATTGAATCATTAACTATTCGGGCAAATCGCTCAAAAATGGTGTGCGAAAATATTCGTCATTATTCAAAATTTATGAATTCATATATGGCTTGTACTTCATCTCTACAAGATCAACTGGGACATTTACAGCAGTCTTGCTTAATCTATCCAAATGCTACTACATTCCGTAAGTCAGTTATGGAGAATGCTTCTGACGCTGTTTCACAGACAAATGAATTTTCTTTTCACGTCCCATCGGGATTCATGCAGTCTGGTCAGATGGTAGATTTAAGACCTGATGCTTTTGGGGGAATTCAGTTAGAATTTTTACTTCAACCAGATTCAAATGTTCTTTTTAATACTGCTGGCTCTACTGCTGGTATCGGTGATGCTCATTATGAATTATCTAATCTTAAATTAACTTGTGAAATATCTGATATTCCAGACGGTTCGCCGAGCGGTGCTGAAGGAGCATATGATTTTAATACTATTACATCTCTTTACACTAGTATTAATTCTACAAATGCTCAGATTCAGTATTCACTTGCTCTACGGAATGTTATTTCAGCATTCGTCACTTTTATGCCTGTATCTAATATTAATACTCTTACTCAAGATGGACAAGCAACAACTTTCCCCAGTGGTGATGGATCTTCCCTTACTGCTCTTGCCCCAATTCGTAGAGTTCAGTATCTTAAAGGTGGATCTAAATATCCAGCAGATTTTGATTACGTCACTAATATTGTTGATCCAGAAAATACTGCTTCAAAAGTCGTTGATCCCCAGATTGTAAAAACTCTCGTTGAAGCTATTAGTCCAGATAGTCAGTATAGTATGGAACGTCTTTCGGTATCTCCAGCAAATATGAATAGAAACTATAATATGACTACTACTAGCACTGGAGAAGATGCTTACATGAATATTGCTGAAGGTGGAGCCGTATATGGTTTAGCAGTAAAATATGGTATCGGTGAAAGCGGTGAAGACTTTTCACAAGAACAATGGGGACTATCTATTGATTCTGACCTTAAATCTGATAATCCAATGGGAGTATATATATTCATTAAGTCTAAATCTCAATTACTCTTTTCACCACAGGGGGTTCAACTCCGAACATAATTTTTTTCTACACTTTTTTAATTGATTAAATTTTTTTGTTTTTTTTTATAATAGTAAAATTATAATAATAATGTCGCAAGATGATGGAGATATCCCCAATTTCCTTATGTTGGATCAAATTCCAGTTAATATGGAGCAACAGTTAGAAACTGATTTACTTGAACCAGTCGTTTTTTCTCAGGGAGCAGCGACTACTGATGGTTTCGCACGTTTCACTTTACAGAATAAAGGTTTCTTACACAGTCATAGTAAATTATTTGTTAGTCTAAAACCCGGAACAGGTCAGACTTCTGCTTTCCTTCAACCCCACGTCGGTATCGGACAAATCGTTAAAAAAGCAGTATTAAAAATCGGTAATAAAACTCTTAATGAGATTGATAGTTGGGCTGGTCTTCACGCTGTTAAATCTTCATTAATCTCAAATGAAAATAATTTAGAAAGAGAGATGTATCAGACTGGACGATTTATGAATCATGGATTTGTTTATAATGATGCGTCAAAGGTTTTTGCTGATTCTTATGGTCTTGATAATGGAGTAGAATATGATGGAGATGATTTACTTCAGCCAGCATGGGCAGTGATGTCATCAGCAACTCCGTCAGAATGTCCATCATACAGTATTGATTTAAGTGATTTATCCCCCTTCCTTAAAGTGAATCAGCTTCCGTTATATCTCATTAAAGAACCAATCAATATTGAATTAACTTTTGAACCAACATTAGATAGACGTGTTCAGGTAAGTCAAGGCAATAGTCTTAATGCGGCTTGTGAAATTGTCCGTGATGAATTAAAATTCTGTGCTGATTATATCTTTTATGGAACTACAGATGAAATGGATAGATTCGCTCAAAGTCGTGGAAAAGATATGAGTTTTTCATTTGTAGATTATCGTTTAGTAGAACATACAACTGATCGCACACAATTAGCATCTGGTATTGTTCGTAATCTCGGTATGGCGAATAGAATGGTTCCCAGAGTAATTACATTACTCCCTTCTGATACTCAATCGGAAGGAACTTTCCTTGGTAAAAATAATAGTATTGCTCTTAGTGTTGATGCTGAAGGTGTTTCTGGAACTATTAAATATAATCTTCGCTACAATGATAGATTTGAATTCACAAGTGATATTGATAATACTTCTAGATTATTTTCTGTAATGCAACAATCTGAAGGTATTCCTTTCTTAACTCGTCAAGAATATTCATCACAGGGTGTTATTGCTGGTGGTATTACAGATGATAAATATAGTGGTCATCAGCAATCTGGTAATCTTGATGGACAGATGTTTTATATGGGAACACGTCTAACTAATGGTCGTGTCGGTCAGCGTGGTGTAGAATTACACCTTACGGGAGATTTCCCTGCTGCTGGTCGTGTAATTGATCTCTTACGCTGTTATTGTGAATACATTCGTGTAGCAAGATTAAGCGACGGCTATTTCGAAGTATACAATGCGTAATAGTCTTAACAAATGACCACTTATAAATTTGATTTTTTATTTTCATTTAAAAAGAAATCTAAATAGATACTATATAAATGAATATCAACTCAGAAAATATCTCAGAGACTATTAAGAAGGGTAATCCTTCCCGTAAAGATTCTACTGTCAAAGAATATGAAAAGAAATTAATCACATTAAAAAAGAAAAGTAATTCCAATGATTATACATTTCTTGAAGACATTGATAATGTAAAAGGAATTCTTAAATCTTATTCACCAAATACTCAAAAAGGTTATTATAATGCGATTATTGTATTATTACTTGCTCTTAATCATAGTAAAAGTTTTGATGAATTGATTATTGAATATCAGAAAATTAGAGATCCTTTAAATGAACAATATATGAAACAACAATCATCTGGTGAATTATCTGAATCTCAGAAAAAGAAATTTGTATCATTAGATGAATTAAATAAAATGTTAAAAATGATGGCAAAAGATATTCATCGTAGAGATATCAAAAGGAAGTCTAAATTAGAAAAATCAGATATAGAACTCTTACAAGTTTATACTATGTTCACATTTTTCATTAGATATCCAACAAGGAATAATCTTGCTGAAATGATATTAATCTCTAAAAGCAAATTTAACAAACTAAAAGAAGATGAGAAAAAGAACAATAATTATCTTGTTAAAGAAAAATCATCTATATTCATATCATTAAATAATTATAAAACAAATCTTAAATATGGTGAGATTAAATTTACATTAGATAAAGATATTGAAAAGGTTTTTAGAGCATTCATCAAAATCTTAAAGAAAACAGATGGACAAACATTATTTACAATTACAAAAGGCGATCATGAAATTCCAATCAATTCTAATTTAATGACACAATATTTAACAAGGAATTCTGAAAAATATATTGATAAGAAAATATCAACTACAATGATAAGACATATTATTCCTTCTGAAAAATTTGCTAAAAAGAATAAAGAACAATCTGAACTGGCTTCAATAATGGGTCATTCAATCGCTACGCAGAATCTAATTTATGTTAAGAAAACAGAATAAATTGTTCTCAAAGTTGAAAAAACCTTTTAAAAATTTGATTTCTATTTAAATGATAGACAATCAATATAAATATATTACAATGGCAACTCTTTACAACAAAACTGCTCTCAAAAAAACCAAGAAAGATGAACTCATCAAACTATTCCTTGATCAACAAGCAGAAATGAATGATATGGAACTCGCTATGGAAAAAGATAAATATGATGGAAGGTGGCCCGAAGATGTTCAGGCAATCAATGA
>VMHT01216562.1_pt1 | contig 13927 bp, 20 predicted proteins | sample 4693611 | NCBI WGS metagenome assembly VMHT01 (sample SAMN12280063, study PRJNA550983) | marine metagenome | isolation source: seawater sampled from same location over 5 years 0.02-0.2 micron viral filtrate | place: USA: collected off the coast of southern California halfway between the port... ... | reverse complement strand
AATCCATATTGACACAAATACAAATCTAAAAAAAGAATATAGTTCATTCTTGTATTCATATTTTAAAGACTAAAAAAAATAATTTGAAATCCACATAGAGACAAACACAAATCTAAAAAAAGATGTTCATTAACAAAGCAGTCGCTCGTAAGAAAATAAGAAAAGCGGAAATTGAAATGAAAAGAATAAACCGTCTTATTCAATATCAACAAGAAAGACTAGATACTCCCTGTGAATATCATTTGATTCATAAGATTTGTACTAAATATGATATTCCAGAAGATATAGAACTATATATTAATTCATTCTTACAAAAATCAAAAATGAAACAAGTTTATGGATACATTGAGAATATCGGCATGATTCGGTGTCGGCCAGAATGGAACGGAACTCAGTTCTATTATCTCAACCGAAGATTTAGGGGAGAAGATGAATACTTACAAAAAGGGAAAGGAGGATTGAGACAAGCACACAGTTATGAAGCGTTTAGGTCATTCGGAAGAGATAAATACAGATTTGATAAAGATGAAGAACTATCAAATAATATTTCTACAGGATACGGATTGAGTTTGAGAGTAAGAGATAAGTATCAGGTTCATTTTCATAATTATTGGTCAGGAACCTATAATGTCAAGAATGAAGTAGATAAAAACCTTCTTCAAGGATATCTTGATGAATACAAAATCCCGTACAAAGAAAGAGATAGTCGCCATACACTTCTTTGTAGAATACTAGAGAAAGACCCTAAAGACCCAGTATATACAAAAGAAGTGAAAGCCAGAGTAGGAAGAGGTTAAAATTACTGAAGAATATTTATATAATTTTTTTCTTTCATTAATATAATGAGAACAAGAACAAGAAATAAATATCAATATAAAGAAGAAGATTTTATTCATTTAAAAAAATGGAGTCCGCCGTGGAGAAAAGTATATTCAGATCTTTACTACAGATACAGAGAAGGAATTATTGAACCTTCTCAATATGAATTATTTTTAAAATTAAGAAAAATGGACGCTCCCACTAAACCCAGAAGTACTCATATATTAAAAGATAGTAAATATCCTCCGATAATGAAAGAAAAAAAAATATTAAATTCGCCCATCATAATCACATTTGATTAATTATTTCTTCTGTTCTTCTGGCTGAGCGGATACAGATTCTGCAACTGGTTCCTGTTCAACTTCATGAACTTGTTCTTCTTTTAATTTTTTATCTTTCTCTTCAGTTAATTTTCTTAATGAATGTCTTGAGACTGTCTGAGGCATTTATTTATATAATATTTTTTTTTCATTCATAATCTTTACCTAATTTAAATTTCTTATGAATCATATCCGCTTCATAATAAAAACAAAAATCTTCATATTTATCTGAGTTAGTTGTATTCATAATTGTGAGTGTCTGATATCCAGAAGCATATTTATTCATTAAATCCATTCCATCTTTCTTATTATCATTCACAGATAAATATTGTCTGTTCAGGGCATCTTTATTATCAAAATTACTCTGTTGAAAACAGAAGATTATATCTACATTATCTCTCTGAACAGGACTAAAATCTTTTTTTATGTACTGATAACAAACAATCAGAGATATCTGATAGTGTCTGGCACAGATAAATAATTTATCCAGAATCTTTTGTTGTTTATTATCATTTGTCGCTATGATATCATCTATAATAATCAATGTTCTGAAATCTCCTTTCGGATCATTTCGGATAAGATATTCCTGTCGCTTCATAATTCTTTCTATAGTATCTATATCTATTTCATTGTATCTGAACTCAAAGGGAACAAAATCAAATCCATTATTCGCTATCTCTGAAGTGGGGCTGAACAAGAATGAATTCTTTACCTTTCCCCTAAAATAATGATAACATAAATCTTTACAGAGAACACCTTTCCCTGAACGGCGTCTTCCCGCAAGTACAATACTGGGATTATCTGGGATATCAGATAAATCAAACTGAAGAAGAGTACTCATATATATATATGATTTATAAAAATAATTTATTTACTTTCCGTTAGGAAGAGGAAGTTGTGGAAGTACTTTCTGTACAGTGGGTTTCACAACAACATCATAACCAACAGAAGCAACACCAAGACGGACGCCTTGATTTACAGTTCCCATACTGAATACGGGTTTTCTTTCAAATACAGCACGATTTACAGCAGAAATCATAACTCCGCGGAGCATACTATCAATTAAATCTTGAGCACCAATCATTTTTATGAAATATGAAATATAATTTTTTTTATTTTTTTTTACTTGATTTTATGAATTCATAAAAATCAATCAAAATTAATCAATACTTTCTTATCTTCTTTCTTCAGTATTTTTTGTTTGTAGTCATAGGGTTTATTTAAAATCTTATGAACACCTTCCAATGTGATATCTTGACATTTAAGAGTAAGAATTATATGAATTAAATCTATCTTAGATAATTTTATCAGATTCGCGATATCTTCCAAATCTATATGTTTTGTGATTGACAAGTGAAGAAGCCGACATATCTCTGAACAGTACTGATGATTTTTAGAAGGGATAGCAAGTCTGTATGAACAATATGAACATAATTTTTTATTCTTGTTCGCATAATGAGGGTCTTTGAAATCTGTACATTCTTCTGTCATTTATATATGAAAATAAAAAATTATTCCAATCGGAGCGTTATTGAGATAGAATTGATATCTGAGAAAGCGTCAGTAGTTCCTGACATTAACGCCCAATCCTTAATGATTCCGTCTGTCATCACATCCCTGAAGTATAAATTAAATACTAATGATTTTCCTGACTCCCAAGTCTGAGGTCTGTTTGAAATTAATTTATATGGATAGGCGTGTCCCATAGTATTTCTTGTAGATACAGGTTGTGATCCGACTTTCCCCGCATATCCAATAGGAATCATTCCTGTAATATTCTGAGCAGTGTTCAGAGTTTCTCCTGAACCATCTCCTAGAGAATATAGTACAGTATCTTTCGCATCAAGGAAGTCCATATGTACTCCCAATGGAGAAGTAATTAGTGTAGATACGGAGCCGAGTCCCGCTCCCGAAGTAGATTTATCTATTGTATTCTCTAATTTTTCATTGAAGATATTGTACTTGATATCTTCAAGATATAAATTCTTGAACTTGTATTCTTTAGCGAGTGTGAATGTCGCCAGTCCTGTTGTATTTTCACCAGTGAAAGAGAATGTTAAAAGAACCATTTTATATATATGAACAATATATTTTTTTATTCAGAGATAGACTTGAAATTGATTTGTCCAGTCGCAGATACATTGTAAGTGGAAAGAGTGATTAATTCAGCAACCACATGAACGGTGTGAGCACCTGAAGTACCTGTAGGGAACTTGACTTCTAGTTCTGGGACATTTACTTGAGATAAAGCAAGAGATCCGTCAGCGGAACTGTAATCGTCTGGGTTCATACCGAAATTAATTACTTTAACTCTGGAGAAATCAAACTCGTCTCCTGTAGTGGCTCCTAGGGAATTATCCACACCGATATCCATAAGTTTATATGTATCAGAAGCAACAGCAGAATTACAGGGACCAGATAATTTGTTGTGAAACATTTCAACGAACTGATCTGTTTGATAACCATTACCAGCAGTTCTGTTAAGATTATCAATACCGATACCACAATCTTCTATCTCATAGATAGTTTGATTATTCGCAGAAATCTTGATTGAACTGATATCCACTAAATTCATATACGCTTTAGCAGAAGTACTAGCACGATCCGCGTCAAGAGTACAGAATACATATAATCTCCGACAAAGACCAGAAATACTGTTAATCTTAATTTTATTTCCAGAAGTAGTCGCAGTGACGAGTACAGGAGTAGCAATACTTTCAGATAATTGAGTAGTTGTGTATCCGAGTTGAGAACTGACACTATTAGGAGCGTAGTTTCTTGATTGATAAGCGGATAATTCTTGTGGGGATAGCTCATTCAGATAACAGATAAGATTAGATCCAGCGTAGGTGATTCTGTCGGCCGCGGTCTCCGCTTTCCCATGAACGTCCAAGATAGGTCTGTAATCAACTTCTAAGAAACATTTTGAGGATAAACTATATAAATCAAAGTTTCTTCCAACACTTTCACTGAACCAACATTTTAATGGACAAGATAATTTTTGACCTCCGAAAGAACTCGCCATCGCCATACGACCTTCAAGATTAGTGTGAGTATCATTATGAGCACCGACGATCGCAGAACCAAGCATACCGTCAAGTACTAGTGATTGTTCTCTGTTCGCACGACCATATAAAGAACATACTAAATGTTCAGGAGTAGTTTCAAAGACAGTATTACCATTATATACGATACGAATTTTTGAGAATGTGAAAGCACCCGCCATATCAACTAAGAAACAATCTTTAGCACCAGTATCCGCATTTGTATCTCCCCTGGCGAATTCAGTCTGGAGATACATATCAGCAAGAAGGCCGAAGTTAGGAAGTTCAAACTTAATTGTTTGTCCGCCATCAGAGTTCAGAGAAGTAGTAGGATTCACAACAACACGGGACTTCGCATAGGCACAGACATTTAATTCACCTTCATTAACATAATCAAAGACATTCTGTTTAGAGTTTCTCGCTTTCACGGTGTTGAATAATGAACTGTTTTCATTCGCTCTGTGAATAAGTTGAGGATTTGACATTTTTATACTTTATAAAATATTTTTTTTTTAATTTTTTTTCTTGATTTTCTATAAATTATCTCAGAAATTTCTGGAGATAAAAATCTGCATTCATTTAATCTTCTGATTTTTTTCCACCTGAAGATTTCGCAACTCCCTGTACAAATTGTCCAGCAATATATATTCCCCCAACTAGAAGAACCAAATTAAATAATTTATTATTCACATAATCTCCAATCCCTTTCACAATATCTGTACCTACTTTAGCAGGAACTTCTCCAAAAGGTCTTATCTCATTTGTCTCAGGAGCGATACTTTCATCACCTACTATTCTCGCGGCAACCCTTCTTTTTTGTTTCTCGCGAGCGTCATCATCTACCTCAACTATAGGGGCAGTTAAGAATCTTGTTATCTTCTGGCCGATACTATCAGGAACATCTTTAATTTTATCTACATTAGGTCTTTGTAGTTCTCCCTGAAAAGTAGGGTCTTCACTTGAACCAAGATCCGCGGGTGTAGATAAATCTTTAGTGATTCTTTCTACAGCATTTTGTCTCTGAATACTATTTGTTAATTTTACATTACTCATAGGATTAGGAGGTGGAGGAGGTCTCTCTAGTTCTTGAGGATTTACTGTACCTTTAGGTTTCAATTCACCATAGAAATTCTTATCACCTTTCAGAAGCAACATAGGAGGCATTTATATCATATGAAAATATTTTATTTTTAATTTATTTCCATATGATATATGGGGGACGAACAAGATGTATTTGATTTACCACTTCATCAATCCGAATCAGGTTCAGCTGAACAAGGACATTTATCCGCTCTCAGACAAAATATTTTATCTTCTCAAACAACACATTTATCTGAGACTCTTGAAAGTTATTATAGAGGAGAAATAACTGTACAAGGATTACGAGGACAACTGGGAGAACTAGGATACAGTGAAGGAAGAACAGACCAATTGACTACTTCAGCACATGAAGAGTTTGTCATCAGACAACAAACTGGAGGAGCACCTTCTGATTTGACACCGAATCAATTAGTATTCTTATCAACACAAGAAGATTTTCAATATGAAAACTTTGTTGTTCATACAGATTTAGCAGGAAGACAATATGTAGATGACCGTAGGGTCAGAGAAATAGATAACACACCAGCAAGATTGTATCTTCCAAGAGCAGAAAGATTTTCACCTCTTACACAAGACCAAAGAGAAGAAATAGATTTTTTGACTGGGGCAGAACAAGATATTTATATAGAACCCGACGCAGATACAGGTGAATCACAACAACTTACTGAACAACAAAGGGAACGGATAATGGCTCTGGCCACTTCATATCTCAACAGCGATCCGGATTTTAGAGACGCACAAAGATTTCAGTTCAGGTCAAATGTTCAGCAGATACCTGGACTATCCGCTGTAGATAATATTCAGGAAGACCTCTTAGAATTATTTGTAGATATTGATGATGAATATGAGTACAGACAGAACAATAATGGACTTCCTAGAAATATGACTCCAGAACAATATCAATTTTTAAGAAGAAGAGGATATGTAGGACAACCTATTTTAACTCTTGAAGAAGACAATGTACTATATTATTATTCAGAAGAAGGAAAAGTACCACTTCCCAGCGACCAAGATATAGATAGAATAAGAGAAGGAGTACCTGAATATACAGAGTTTCAAGTAAGACCAACAAATCAAGAATATAATGAAATGAACTTAGTACTAACAGATTATATGACAGGAAGAACAACCTTTCTTGAAACTACAAGAAATATAGAAAGAGTCGCTGATTACAATCCCAGAGACTCAACAAGAGACCCATACAGAGCAGTTATGTACAATGAATTCATTCTTACTTTAGATATAGCACAGAGAGAAAAAGAGTTCAGAGATTTGAATGATGGCCGACCTTCTGAATTATCTGAACTTCAATATGAATATCTCCAGAATCATGCAATCTCTAATGATAGAGAAGAAAGATACTTCGGACAACCTGTCTTTGTAAATAGTCAGGGAGAACTATCTTACAGAATGAGAGATGGAGTATATATGGGGATACCTACTGATGAATACATTGAAGGATTCATAGAACAAGGATTATATACTCCACCTTCACAAGCACCAGAAAGAGCGAACCCTTCTCTTGATGACCCAACTCTTCAAGATTTCAGAGACCAAAGAATTGTATCCGCAATAGGACAAGATAGATTTAATAATTTAAATGAAGAACAGATAGCTGAACTCAGAAGGGCAGTAGGAAGAAAAGGTGATCTAATTACAACATATGATTCATTTAATATTGAATATATAGACCCAGGACAACAAGTTATCTTCACAGATACAGAAAGAAGAGAAAGACAACCTCCAGTTATTCCACCTCGCCCATATCAAAGACCAACAGTACCAGGAGAACCATCAGTCCAAGAAATATTAACAGAACTAGCAGAAGAGGGCGGAGTCCGTCCTGAAATATTAAGACCAGGAACTGGCGACCCGCCTGTTATCCCTGGACAAACACAACCTGTGAATCTAAGAACAGGTGAAGATATACCTGTAGATACTCCGCAATCAAATGTACTAAGATATCAGCAATTTTTCAATGATAATCAGGCATTATATTATGGGTTCAGAGAAATTTTCAGAGATATCTTACCTGTATTATCCGCAGGAGCAGGAGGATATATGACATATCTATACAAATCTTCAAGAAGTTATAATAAATTAAGAACTATATTATCTGAAGAAACTCAATTATTATCTGATATAGAACACAGAATTCAAAGTGAAGCTGATTCATTATCTCAAAAATTGACAGAACTAGAACAAATTAGAGAATATGTAAATCCCAGAGCAGATGAACTAAGACAAGATATCGTACGGATAAGAGGAAGACAAGATATAGTAGGTGGAGAAAGTATGAAACAATCTATATTAACAAATAGAAGAAGAGAACTAGCAAGTATTTTAAATGAAGTACGACAAGCACAAGAAGTTGTGAATAATCTTGAAGATGAACTCATAGATACAAAAGTACAAACAACAGAAATCAGAAGAAATATTGAACTCTTACAAAATAAAAATTATGAAATCTTAGGTGAATTATTTGAATATTCTCCAAAAATATTAGTAGGAATAAATGTAGGATATGATTTAGGATTAATGTTGTCAGGATATCTGTTTCCCACATATATGAATATAAATGAACCATATGTATTCGCGGATAATGTTGATTATGATCCTGGGAAAGAAAGTAGAAATAAAGATACTGAAAAGAATATAAATAAACCACATGAACAGCCGAAGAGTATCCCCGCTACAATAAAAGAATATGAACCATTAAATAAATCAAGAATTGTGAAACCATACAAAGAAACATTCAGACCTGTGAAACACGGAAAGAGACCGTTGAAATATGATGAACTTCAAGAATTAAAAAGTACATTAAATTCTCAAGAATTACAGAATCTAAAAAATAAATTCATATATTTTAATGAAGGAGAATTAACTATAGAAAAATCTAAAGATAAATGTATGAATGTGATTCAAGAAACAATAATTCCAAAAAGAAAATTAATGAAATAAAAATATATTCATATCATATAAAAATGCCACGATTAGTCAAATACACCACTTCTGGATTTGTTGATGAAGTCCCTGACCAAGCCTTAGCGGTCATAGAACACGCCACTCTCTTCTATCTTATAGACCAAAGATTTAAAGGTATGAATAAATATATCGCCTTCGCGGTCGCTGGGGCGGGTTATGAAATATTCATAGATGGATTGAAAAAACAATCTGCCCCTGAAGGTTTCGCCATTGATAAAAAATAGATACACGAACACGACTTAAAATTGTACTTCATTTGAGGAGTGTAAAATCCCCTATATAAATTAGTTTCTTATTTTTTTTTTATATATTCTTATATTCATAAATGAAAAATTATGAATATTTTTATTTTCATATTCTCTAAATTATATTTCTTAAAATGAAGTGGGATTTTATATAGAGGATTTTACACTTTCATTCTTGTACATAAAATTATATAGTATTTGTGTATCAAAATGTACTTCATATTTTTAAAAGAAGGGTAATATATTTTAAAAAGAAATTTGATATTTTACACTTCCGAATGAACAAATCATATTCAAAAAAACAATTTGATATTTATATAATAAAAAAATCATATTCAAGTGAAAACATATTTAAAGAAATCTTACACTTATAATATATAATAAAAAATGCCTTCCCTTCAACTGACTGAACAAACTGAACAATATATTATTTCCGCTAAGAATGATTGTCCCTTTGATGAACTTACAGTTGATAAAAGAAAGAATGATAAAAGAAGTATGAAAGATATGTTTAATTTTAAGAAAGTACTATCATTCGGAACAATAGAAAGTTCTACGAACTTCCTCGCTAAATTACAAGAAACGCTAGAAGAAAAAGATGTAATGAAAGCGAAAATTAGGTCATTCTATCCAGTAAAATTAAGAATGAAATATTTAAATAATCAACTCTCCATTCTTGAAGATTGTTTCTCAAATGATATTGATGAAGTTCAAAAATTATTCCCAGAACTATGTAATTTAAATAGGTCAAATGGCCGATTTAGTGAAGAGAACACAAAGTTCAAACAATCATTCATTTTAATAAATATGATAAAAAAATACAGAGAAGAATGTGAAGAACTTCATGTTCTTACAAATAATCTTCAAGAAACAACTATAAAAGAATGTGATGAAAAGATTGAACAATATAAAAATGAAAGAAACAAAGAGTTTCATAAAACTGATTTGTATATTGAAATGATTGAAGAAGAACAAAAACAAGAACAAAGAATTAAAAATATTCTTTCTCTTCTTGAAGAAGAAAAAAATAAGAACAAAGAATTATTAAATGAAAAAAGAATAGTTGAACAAAAATTATCAGAATATACAAAAGATGAGAATGAACTAACAATGAAAACACTTGAAATGGGTAAGACTGAAAGAGAAGTAAGAGAAGAGAACAAAAAACTAAAGAAACAAGTAGCGAAGTTCAAAGAAATGATTCTGGACACTATGTAAGATTAAATCTCTTCTTGTATGTACTAATATTTTTTCTTAATGAAGTTGAATTTCCCCAAAGAATATAATATGAAAGATATCCCGCTCGGGTGGGGTCATTAGTCTGCAAATCCTTCCTATGACGGCTCCTGTACCTATCCCTAGCATTTTTATCCCCAGTCAGAGTATAATCAGGGGCACCAGATTGTCCGAAATGAGTTGTCTTAGTTCTTCCATTCTTTTTTTCAAAGATCGCCATATACTTCTTTCCAGATTTATTTGAAGGTTTCACAGTCATCTTCATATGAATTTATTTAAAATATGAATTATTTTTTTTTAAATGAATCTTATCTATCTTGTACGCTTTTGAAGATTTATTCACTGAAGCATACACTCTCGCCATCGCCCACTGTTCAGGAGATTTTACATTAGGTCTTACTGAACCAGGATTTGTCTTGTACGCTCCCACTCCCTTATTATATATTGTTCTGAGACCAGATAATTTGTATCCAGTCAATCGGCTGATATCAGATAAAGAATTACTTTTATTTAAAGATTGTTTGTACTTCTTATTAAATCTTTGTTTATAAGTAAGAACCATATATATATTCATTCATTATTTTTTATAGCATTTTTTATATGTACTTCCATCATTTCTCTTTCTCATTCTACATTGTGTCCCTGTTCCTCCAGATTTCTTACCTGATTTATTCCCTCCACCGCCAGAAGAACCACCTCCGCCACCGTTCTTATCAACTTGTTTCATCAGATTCTCTATCTCTTGTTCTATAGTTTTCGCCTGAGGAACAATTTTAAGAAATCCTTTTTCATAATCATTTAAAATATCTTGTCTTGTCGCTCCCTTCTGTTTCGCTCCGCGGATAGTTCTGGCCGATTTGTATCCCTCATATCTTTCTCTCGCTTTAGTATTTTTAGATTTAGGATTATCTTGTCTGAAGGATATCCGAGTTGCAGAATTAGTGTCCATGATCTTCTGGATAAATCTTCTATCTTTTTTTTCATTTTGTTTCAGAAGATTTTTTATCTCTGTATCAACATCTTTCGCTTGTACTTTAGGAGGCATTTATATATACTAATATTTTTTTTCACAGATTCTTTTACAATATATTTTTCTCAAGAATTTATATGGAAGGTCAATCTGTCTTCTTCCCCAGCGATTAAATGTCATTATTCTGGCGTAGAAGTATCTGAGATTTCCACAATTCTTTGAGAGTTTTTTTTATCATTGTTCTTCTCTATTGTCTTCACGGCCACTGAAGACATCACAATCATTAATCTTAATTGTGGGGTCATACAGGAACAATCTATTTCACCTGTATCAATCATTTCTTTCAATATAGGGATAATATCTTCTTTCGCTTCACCGAGATTTTCAGCATATCCGTCAAGAGCATCCACCTGAAAATAGTTCATACCTCTTTCACCTGTTCTCGCACATAGCAGGAGAGTTTCAAAGACTACATTTTCGGAGTTCTTTTGAGTAATTATTTTTAAAATCAATGATTTCTTTTCTTCTAGCGTTTTGACATTCATATCTTTAGAGATAATTATCTCTCCCGTATTCTCAGGAAATTTCTGTTTAAGAACAAATAATTGATTGTACAGATTATTTTTTTTCTCTTCATTCAGCTGTTCTTGTTCATTATCTTTTTTTACTTGTTCTTCATTTTTTTCATTCTTTCTTTTGTATTTCTGAGCAAGTTTATTATAATGAGATTTCTCTTCATCACTGAACTCAGAAACTTTTTTATTCAATCTTTTTTTATATTCTAAATGAGTTTCTTCTTCAGGAATATTTTCTTCAGTAATGTCAAAATGAACATTCTTTTCTTCATTAATATTATCAGGATTTTTAAGACTATCAAGAGATATTTCTTCACTCATTATATTTTATAAAATATTTTTTTTATGAATTCTTGACTAATTATGAAGTTTCGCCATTTTTTCTAATTTTTTCTTCTGATAATATTCTTTTCTGTATTCTCTCAATCTTTCTTTATTTTTTTGATAATATATTTTCTGAGATTCAGCATATTTTGATTTGTTTTTCGCATATTCTTCTCTTTTTTTCGCAGTAATTTGTTCTTTATTTTCCTGATAATAGTTCTGATAGTATTCTGTATATGTACTTCCTTCTTCAGTTCTGGGTCTTTTCGCAAGTATTTTTTCTTTATTTTTCTGATAGTATTCTTTGTAATATCCTTCGTATGAGTTCATTATATATTATTAAACAAAAAAAATATGAAAAAAAAATGTATTCATAAGATATAATGGCGATATTAAACTTCACAATCCGTTCTCAAGATGTAGATCACGCTTCAGAATCGGCTACGGATACAAGACAGGCACAGAAGACAATAAAATTAGAACAACATTTAAAGATTAAATTCTTAAAATTACTTCATATTTATCATAATCTTGATAACTCTAATATCTCTGACGGAGATGGGACAAGTAATAATACAATATTATTCGCTCAGATATCTTTTCTGAATGGAAAAAATAGTGTATTCTTTGAATATGAGAGCGGGAAGACTATAGAACACGCAGGAATGATATGTTTAGGAGAAACAATCAAAGGAGAAAATGAAAGTGTATTCAAAGATTTGTACAAAGTTCTTCATGAAGGACAAGAACTTCTTTATCTTAATCAGCCATTCACGGTGAAGTTGTTCAAATTAGTCGCCATAGACCCCGCTGTAGATAATACAGACCTCGCCGTCTATAACGCGACAAAGTCTCATAAGATTGAACCTATCTCTATCCAGGAGTTCCGTGGAGATCTCGCGGGACCTGGTCAATATATTTCATTCACTTTTGAATATCAGGAAGATACAAAAAAATGATTTAAGGAAATATTCATATTATATAATGAATATGAGTTTAATTCGCTCAGGAACTATGTTAGGAAGGTCAATGAATTCTTTGAAAAAATGTGAATTAATCAGAGAAGTCAAAAAATTGCAGAATGAATTATCCGTGATTACTGAAGAAAATACTTTCGCGGATATTGATTATATAAAAAAAATTAATAATTTAGAAGAAGAGAATCATAATTTACAATTAAAATTGAAGAAAGTTCTTGAAATTATTGATATTTAGATAAGATGTCATTCATTTCACTGTACTTTTCTTCATAAATACTTTTTTTTACTACTTTTTTTTCTGGAGAACTCTTGAATTGAACTTTTACTTCTTTCTTTTGTTTTTTCTTTTGTTTTTTTTCTTCATCATTTTTGATTACAGTTTTTTGTATCTGTTTTTTATCAAGGAACGGAGATACAACTTCATATTCTTTCACAGTTTTCTCTAATTTTTTTATTTGTTCTTGTAATGAAGAGATTGTTCTTTCTCTATTTTTAATTTTATTATCATATGATTTCCTTGTATCTTCCTCAATCTTCGCCGTCGCTTCTTCCCAGCTATCTTGATAATCTTTTATCTGATATTTTAGACCTAAGATTTGTTTTTTGTATGAATCATGAAGTTTATCTTCAATTGTTTCTATCTCTTTGTCATATTTTTCATTTTGTTCTTCCGCTTCTTCTAGTTGTTCAGATATACCTTCATTGATTTGTTTTAAATCTTCTATTTCTTTCTTTTGTGCTTCCATTATCTTGTCAAGACTGCGAACAAGATCTTGAACTTTCTCAATGTACTCATCTCTTTCTTTGACACCTTCAAGAAGTTCAAGATTTTCTTCAGCGAATTCTTTGTTATCTTCAAATAATTCTGTATCATATATTTTATTTTTTCCTTCAGCGACTTTCAATAATTTTTCATTCTCTTTTTTTAGTTCTATACATTTTTTCTTGTATTTTTCAAGAAGTGAATTATCTGAAGATACAGACTTCGGCTCTTTCTTGAGTTTTTCTATTTCTTTTTTTTGTGCCTCACAAGTATCATAAAGTTCTTGTTTTGTTTGACGAGAAAGATATTTTTTATTTATTTCATTAAATGAATTATATTTAATATCACAATCATATCCTTTCATTTTTTTTTGAATATATTTCACTTCATCTTCAGTGAAAGTGTTCATAATTTTGTACTGGCGGTTCGGAGAAGACATTGTTCTTTTTTTAGATTTGTGTTTGTCTCTATGTGGATTTCAAATTATTTTTTTTAGTCTTTAAAATATGAATACAAGAATGAACTATATTCTTTTTTTAGATTTGTATTTGTGTCAATATGGATT
>VMHT01139866.1_pt1 | contig 13927 bp, 19 predicted proteins | sample 4693611 | NCBI WGS metagenome assembly VMHT01 (sample SAMN12280063, study PRJNA550983) | marine metagenome | isolation source: seawater sampled from same location over 5 years 0.02-0.2 micron viral filtrate | place: USA: collected off the coast of southern California halfway between the port... ... | reverse complement strand
GTTTAAAGAGTTAAGCTAATATACTAAGGATACATTGAGGATCCACTATAATCCACTATGATATTATGGTAACCCCTTACCCTTTTAGGATACCTAGTATCTTTAGAATGGATAGAGGTAACCCCTGTGGCCTGTATGGCTACCCCGTGGGGATAACCACAATGGGCCTTTAAGCAATTCATTCCACAACCAACTATTTGCATACACAGGAGGCAGCTATGTCAGATAATAAAAAAGTACCATTAGACAGAAGAAATGGTAAGCCCCATAAGGGCGTAGAAAATTTAAAATCCTGGAAGCCCGGGCAAAGCGGAAACCCAAAAGGTAGGCCCACTGGGGCTTTAGGGGCAAAAGGTAAACTAAAAAGAGATTTGCAAGTTATGAAATGGATGCAAGAAGACCCTGAATTGGCTGCATTAGTAGAATCTTTAGATAATACAGAAATGTTTGAAGCATTAAAAAATACTGCTTTTGCTATTTATGCTAATGATCCTACTGATATGACTAAATACGATCGAGCGTACAAAGCTGTTGCTGAAGAAAGAGAATATTCTGAAGGCAAAAAGATTAGGCAAGAGGTAGATTCGCGGGTTACTCAAGTGTCTGAAATGACTATTGAAGAATTAGAAGCTGAATTAGCGGATGTTACTGAAATAGATCCAAATGACTTAGACCCTCCTGAGGTTAATGCTCAGGTAGAAGGTAGCAATTTTGAAAAAATAAAAAAATAAAGGAAAATATGTATAAAATAGGAGATTTGGTAGAAAAAGTGGGCGGCGACTATACATTTGTAGGCCATGTAGTTTCAGTGTTTGAAAAGTTAAGCGGCGCAGTAAGATTGGTTGTTGAAGACGATCGCGGTGTACTTCATGTATACAGTGAAAAAATACTAAAGCTTGTAAAATGAAAAAAATTAACATATTAATACTAGGAGTTTTTATGGCAATACTATCAAAAGTGGGGGCTACCCCCGGTGTATTGTCTAATCCTCCAGAAGATAATATGGGAATAGATAATTTATATAAAGCTTTTAGTGGAGCAGAAACTGAAGCCTTTGATAATCCCTGGATAAGAACTACATTTAGGGAAGCAGAAGGCGGATCAACTGCATTTGGCCCTGTGCAATTAACTGGAAATTTAGTAAAAAATTATTTATTAAATAAACCAGAAATAATTGAAGATAAAGATTTTGCTAATAGATACTTAATGAATGCTAGAAAATTTGCCGAGCATGGCAATAATAAAGGTAAAATACCTCATTTTAATCCTGACTATGATTATGGCGGGAAAGGAGGTTTAACTACCGAGGCAGATTATGAAAACTATTCAAAATTATCTAAAGCAATTATGAACGATTTATGGGCTAAAGCTAAAACAACAGATAACCCCCTTGAAAATATGATTAGGTATTGGAGATGGGGAGAAGGTTCGGACAAATCAAGAGACGATGATCCAGAATACTTTAAACGATTTTTTAAACATTTAGGAGCATAACATGGAAAACGCGATAGGTTTTATTATATTCGCAGCGGTGGTAGCTTTTGCATTTAGAAAGCAACTAGCACCCTTTTACAATAAATATTTTGGAGACAAAAAATGACTAAATTACTTTTAACTGACGTAGCCTCAGGCGCATACCCAGAAGTAACACCTGCAACTGATTCAGCGTGGAGTGTGGTAATTCCAGCATCACCGGCTGAGCAATCAATTACTGTTCCTGCAGGGGCTCAATTTGCTAAATTTACTTCTGATGCAAATTTTTATGCTACATTTGATGGGTCTACAGTAGCCGTACCAGGTAATTCTGCAGCTTCTGCCGCATCTGTTTCTGTTCTTAACCCAGGCGTTAAGTATATTAGATCAGTGCCCACAATTAAGTTAAACGCTACAGGGCTAGCGCACGTTACTGTAGAATTTTTTAAATAAGCAAAACTCGGGGGTTAGGAGACTAGACCGGAGGATTTTTTAATCAAAAGGAGTTAATATGTTAGAAAAAATAAAAAACGCAGCTGATGGCGCAATAGATGTTGGCATCAAGTTAATCAGCTTATCAATTGTATTGCAGATTATTTTTGGTCAGAAGGTTGCCTTCTTAACTGGAAATGTAATTGGTTCTATTCTTGATATAGTTTGGACTTTAGGCAACGCAGGTTTAGCAGGCTTAATTGCTGCTGGAATCATTTGGAAGTTGCTTGATAAAGACATAACGAACGAATTATCCAAATAACACAAAATGAAAGTGGAGATAAAAATAATTTTTATAAAAACTTAGGTCCCTCCGAACGGTGACGGTTGGCATCAGCCTAAGTAACCAACCACCTAATTTAAAGCTATTATCATATGAACTGGAGGGTCCTTATGGATAAAGATAGTAGAGAATACAAATTAAAGTTAGCAAAAGAAATTGAAATACGCAAGGCTCTTGCTAAAAAGAAAAAAGATTTAGAGTACAAAAATGACTTTAAAAAATTTTCAGAGGACAGGTTAAAAATTATAACAAAAGATGCTGCTCAAGGCTATATTCCATTTAAATTTAACGAAGCTCAACAAAAAATACATAATGCTGTTGAAAATCAGTTAAAAGAAAAAGGAAGAGTGAGGGTGCTAATACTAAAAGCTCGCCAGCAAGGTATATCTACATATACCGCTGGAAGGGTCTTTTGGAAAACTTTATATACCCCTTTTACCAGGTCAGTAGTACTTGCGCATGACAGCGCAACTTCAGACGCTTTGTTTACAATGAGTAAGCAGTTTATTGAAAGAATGCCAAAAGACACAGCTCCTGAGTTAGTTAAATCCAATGCAAAAGAAATTAAGTTTGCTCATAACGATTCGGGTTTTAGATTGTATACTGCAGGCTCCCCTGAAGCGGGACGAGGCACTACGCCAACAATTTTGCATTGTTCAGAAGTGGCGTTTTGGCAAAATCAAGAAAAAATTCTAGCTGGGTTATTTCAAGGCGTTTCTAGCGCTGATGGCACTGAAATAATTTTGGAATCTACAGCTAATGGCGCTTCGGGCTCTTTTTACGAAATGTGGAAAAAAGCAGAGCAAGGCCTAAATGATTATGTTCCCGTATTTTTGCCGTGGTATATGACATTAGAGTATACTATGAAATCGCCAAAAGATTTTGTAAAAACCAAAGAAGAAGAAGCATTAGCTGAATTATATAATTTAACTAATGACCAACTTTATTGGAGACGAATGAAAATTGGCGAGTCGGGTGCAACAAAATTTGCCCAAGAATACCCCGCAACCTCCGAAGAGGCGTTTCAAGTATCAGGCGCAAATGTATTTGATATTGAAAAAATTGAAAAATTAAAAATTGAATCTGCCACAAGTATAAGAAGTTTTAATCCTAAAATGATGTCCTGGGATGAGCAGAGAGAAGGACACCTTGAAATATGGGAAGCCCCTAGTTTCCAAGAGAAGTATATTATTGGCGCCGACGTTGCCCTTGGAGTAGGGCAAGACTACAGTACCGCTGTAGTTATGAACTCATTTAGAGAAGTTGTTGGTTTATACCGTAATAATAAAATAGATCCTTCTGCTTTTGGCAAAGAATTATTTTATTTAGGGCGATATTTTAATAATGCACTTTTGGCTGTTGAATCTAATTCAATGGGTATAGCTACTCTTCAGAAACTGAAAGACATGACTTATGTTAATATGTACTTTCAAACAAAAATTGCTAACATATCGAATGAGGAAGGAATAAGGCTAGGCTTTAGAACAACTAGCGCATCCAAACCGGCTATTATAGGCAACTTAAAAAATTGGCTATTTGAAGAAGAATTAGATATTAAATCTTCGGTGATTATCCAAGAACTAAAAGATTATTTGTCTGACGATAAAGGCGCAACTGGCGCAAGCCCCGGATGTTTTGATGACTCAGTAATGGCTTTAGCTATTGCTTGCGAAGTCTATCGGACGCATATTGATAAGTTAACAAATGATAGAGTAGGATTTGGCAATATGTATTTGCCAGAAACTAATAACAATTGGATTTAGGAGACATTATGTCGAAAAATATTAATAAAGTAACAGATGAAGAGCTAACAGGTCTAATTAATGACGCAATTCATCAGTCAGTAGGCTCATTTTCCGATGGATCTGAAATATCAGAGGCTAGAGAAGAAGCTATTGATTACTATACCCAACAACCAAAAGGCCGATTAGAGCCAATGGGTGTTTCTAGGGTTGTGTCCTCAGATACTGTAGAAATTGTAGACTCATACTTAGCGGTTATTTCAGAGTTAATGCTAAGCAACGGTAGAGTAGCTAAATTTAACCCGATGGACCCAACGCAGTCAAAAGCTGCCGGTATAGCTTCTGATATTACTAATCATTGTATTTTTGTTAAAAATAATGGCTGGGTAGAATTAAATACATGGATTAAAAGTGCTTTGCTATTTAAAAATGCTACCATTCGTTGGAAATGGGTTGAGTCTTTTGAATACAAAGTAGAAGAATACGAAAATTTAACATCAACTCAGCTAGATGTTATAACCGCTGAAGATGATGTAGAGATTATTGAGCTAATAACAGCGTCAGAAATAATCGAAGGTGAAGAGGTTGAATACTACGAATTAGCTAAAATTAGAAGAAAAATAGACACATCTAAAATAGAGCTAGAAAATATTCCTCCTGAGTCATTTATGATTAACAGGACAGCTACATCAATAGCAAATTCTACATTTGTAGGAATTCAAACTGAAGTATCTTTATCTGATCTTCGTGCTCAAGGCTTTGATGTATCAGATGACTTAGCAACGGAAGGCTCAGAAAGTTTTGCGGGGCTAAAAGGCAATTATGGAGAAAACGCTAACAGACAATCAATAAATAATGTTTGGGTAGGCGAAGAAGACGATATTTTAGGCGCAGCTAACAGAGAAATTACTGTTAACGAAGTCTGGATGAAGATTGACAGAGATGGCGATGGTATCGCTGAGTTGAAAAGGTTTATAGTGGCCGGTGACGAGATTTTATTAGAGGAATACGCAGATAGCGTACCCCTCGCTAATTTAAATCCCATTGAGATTCCGCATGCCTTTTACGGGTTGTCCATAGCGGATGTAACTCGATCAGCTACAGAGATTAAAACGGCTATTACTCGAGGCATGGTAGAAAATGTATACTTGACAAATTACGGTCGAGTGCTTGCAGATCCCAACACGGTAGATTTCCGTGCGCTTCAGAGTCCCGAACCTCACCAGATTATTCCTACTAATGGTAGTCCTGTTGCAGCGGTGCAACCGATTACCCCGGATTCTCTGTCACCCTCTACGTTTTCATTATTAGAGTTTATGAATAATGAAAAAGAGCAAGCTAGTGGCATGACGCGTGCTGCTCAAGGCGTTAATGAAAAATTATTTGATTCTGGAAACTCAGCCGGCAAAGTTGCGCAAGTACAGGCAGCTTCTCAAAAGCGTATTGCTTACGTAGCGCGTAGATTTGCCGAAACCGGGTTTAAAGACTTATGCAAAGGGGTTTATAGCTTAATATTAGATAACGCAGATGCTATTATGAAAGACTTTTCATATTACGGTGTTACACCTAAAGACATGATGCCTATTGAACATTGCACAGTTGATATAGATGTAGGGCCTAATAGCAAAGCTAATACTCAAGAAAATATGATGATGCTAGCTACGCAAGTTATGCCAATGCTATACCAAACTCCTGAAACTAAAAGTATTATTAATCCCGCTTCGGGATTTAATATTGCTAAGCAGCTAATGGACTCAATTGGTATTGAAAATTGGACTGACTTTATTGTTGATCCATCAACACCTCAAGGCCAACAGCAGGCACAGGCTGTAGCTCAACAACAGCAAGCGGCAAGTGCTGAAGCTCAAAAAGAGCACGAAGTAGAGCAACAAAAGCTTATGCTAACTTTACAAAAGCAAATGGCAGATATTCAGAAAAAGCAAGCGGATATGGAGCTTGACAGAGCCAAATTTGAGCATATGGTTGCTAAAGATAAAGCAGAAATTGCATTAGAAGTACAAACAGGCAAACCTACAAAAATTGGTAATTAATTCATAAAGCGGAGGTCAAATGGATAAAATAGAGTTAGGCGCCCATGCAAAAATGATAATAAGCAATAAAGCTTATAATTTAATTTTTGAAAAAGTTAAAGAAAAGTACATGGCGGCGTGGAGCCAAACAGGCTCGCATCAAAAAGAGCTACGAGAAACTATTTATAACACAGTTGTAGCATTAACTGATGTAAAGAAAGAAATAGAGTCATTGGCGGTTGCTGGTGATAATGAAACATTCAAAAAAGAACAGGAGGATCTAAATGGATGATTTTACTTTAAGTGACTTAGAAATGCTTAAGTTAGAAGAAAAAAATATATTACGTGAAATGCGCGGAGCAACAGGCCGCGGAGGACACGGTCCTGTAATTAGGCTACTACTCGAAAAACTCAATACAGTGCAAATTCTTATTGAGAGGTTTGAGGCCAAAATTGAGCGTAAGTCTAAAAAGCAGGAAGTTAAAAAGGTTAATAAAGTAGCAGCGCCTAATAAAAAAGCTGCTGCTAAATAAAGAATAATCTATAGGAGGATTATATAATGTCAGAGAGTTTAGAAACTACCCGAACAAATAGTGAGGATGTTAATATAAATTTAGTTGATGAAGATGTAATGTTAGAAGGTCTAGCGGACGAGTTTTTTGGTGATGAGCCAGAAGAAAATCTATCCGGCGAAGATATTGATAACGAAGTGGAGGAAGCAGCAGAAAGTGATGAAGCTGAGGCGCCCGAGACTGAACTATTAGAAGAAGAAAGCAATGATGAGCCTGAAACCGAAGAAACGGAAGAAGAACCTGAAAAAGATAATGATGATTCTGAAGAAGAGGTAGAAGATGAAGAAGAGCTAGACATGGAATACGAAGTGCCAGTTAAAGTTGATGGCAAAGAGTATACCGTTGCTATGGCTGAACTTATTAAAGGCTACCAAACTGCTCAAAGCTCTAACAAGAAATCCATTGAAGCCAGTGCACAGCTAAAAGAAGCTAAAGCACTTGCAGAAGAAGCCACCGCACTTAAATCACAAAATGCTGAATTGCTAGCCAAGGAAGTAGATAGTGACACAGTGCAGTTAGAAGCGTACGACCGCAAAATACAACAATTAATAAATGACGACGATATGTTTGAATTGCCAAAATGGCAAGAAGCTAGACGTAATAAAGCTAAAGAACTTGAATCTAAAAGAAATGAAGCTACCCGCCTTAAAGAAGAGGCAGATGCTGAAAAAATTCAAGCAGAAACAGCTGCGTTACAAGCAAGCAAAGAACAAGCTATTTTAACATTGGATAAAGATTTACCCGGCTGGCAAGACAACTATGAAGCTGTAGTTAATTGGGCAGTAAAAGACTTAGGGTTTCCTGAGTTTGCAAACGTTATAGATCCTAAAGTTATTGCGTTAATGTATGATTATAAAGCGCTAAAAGATAGTAAAAAAGTTGCTGTCCAAAAGCGTAAAAAGGCTCCTACTAAAAGTGTTAAGGCAACTAAGCCTGTAAACAAAAAGGCTAAAACTAATGAGAAAGAAAATGAGCTACGCAAAAAAGTATTATCTGGTGACGCTACCGAGAATCAAACTGATTCTTTTTTAGCGGGGCTAGTAGACGGAATGCTTAGTGACTAATCTTTCTTATCTCTTAACAATTGTAATATTTTATAGGAAAAATTAAAATGGCAATATTTAGAACGGAAGATACTAAGGGTAAAAAAGAAGACCTAGCATCTTTTATAACTATGATTACCAGAGATGAAACTCCGTTTTTATCCTCGATTGGTAACAAAAAAGCTACAGCTGTTTTTCATGAGTGGCAAACTGATGAATTAGCGGCGCCTGCTGCAAATGCTCAAGCTGAAGGCTCAGACTTTTCAGCATCAGCTGTTGCAAATACTAGCACAGTTCGCGCGGGTAATTATTCGCAAATCCTTACTAAGCATATTCAAGTGTCTAAGACTCTTGACAGTGTTTCTAAAGCTGGACGTAATTCAGAATTTGCGTATCAGATGAAGAAAAAGGGTACTGAGCTTAAGCGCGATTTAGAGCACGCACTAGTTGGTTCACGCCAAGTGACTAATGGCTCTGGCGGAGCTGATGGCGTTGGTGCTAACGCGGGGCGTACTATGGCTGGATACCAAGCTTGGGTTCCTGCGTATAACACATGGGACGTTTCTGCTTCAACTCCAGCATTTGCCTCAGGTAGCCATACAGCTGCTACCGGTGCTGCTGCGGGTCTTACAAGTGCTGCTGCTACTGCTGGTACTCACGCACTTGCTTTAAGTGATGTTGACGAAGTAATGCAAAGAGTTTACGAAGAAGGTGGAAAAGCAACAGTGCTTATGATGTCTCCAACTCAAAAGCGTAATTTCTCTGCTTTAGCGCATGCTGTTACAGGAACTCGTCGTAACCTAGACGAAAAAGGCTCAATCAGACAATCTGTTGAGCTATACGAAAGTGATTTCGGCTTAGTGAAAGTCATACCTAACTACATTCAAGGCCTTGCTAATAGTGTGGACAAGAGTGATGGGCTGGGTGGAGCTACGGATGTTCTTGTTTATGACCCAAGCTGGTGGTCGATGGCTACTTTGCGTCCTTTGCACACTGCTGATGTTGGTGTACAAGGAGATAGCACAACGGCTATGATGATTGAAGAAACTACTTTAGAATGCAGAAACACATTTGCATCTGGTATGATTTCTGGAATCGGCACAATTGTAGCGTAAGTAATATTCGCACAAAATATAGGTGGCCCTTCGGGGCTGCCTTTATTTAAATGTATTGTACTAATATGTTTAAGTAAAGGTATTCAGCCTTAAATCGGAGAATTAAAATGAGTAATTTTATTAAAGATACATATGGTAAAAATGGTGAATTTAGAGCCATACAAGATGTATCAGCTTATTTAGACTATGCTTCTAAGTCGCGAGCAGCTGCAAAAAGTATGTTTGCTAACCAAAAACAAAATTATAGATCGTTTGCTATTATTCCAGATATAGTAGCTGTAGATATAAAAACTAAGTTTGGTATAGATGTGCATGATTCGCAAAATAGCGCTGAAGAATTGCAAAAAATTAAAAGCATAGTTATACAGAACTACCCACAATTATTAACGGGTAGTATTATTAAAAACCCTAAAGGGAGATAAATTATGGCAGCAGTAACTAATCAAGCTACCTTACGCACAACTCTGGCAGATTGGCTAAATCGTTCTGATTTAACAAATGCGCAATTAGACCAGTTTATTGAAATGGGGGAAGCTAAAATATATGAGTTATTAAGAGTACCTGCCCTTGAAAAAATAACCGTTTTTACTGTTACAAATTCTCGTATCACTATTCCTTCGGATTTTGTTGAATTAATTGAAATTAGAAAGACTGGAGTAGGCTCTTGTAGCGTTAACCCAACTGTTAATACTACCCCAGCTTTATGTGAGTCTGCGGATGGCATATGGACGAGCACAAGTGATAATGATGACATTATTTTAAACAGAACGGACACTAGAAATTTATTTAGCTCAGACAAACACTCTATAGCTAATTCTTTTGCCAGAGATGGTGGGGAATTTGTATTAACAAATGCTTCCGGTAATATTAATGCTTCTGGCCCGTATCGAGTTAAATATTATAAAGTTGATAACGCTATAGGAGCTCTTTATACTAATGGAGAAGTATTTAGGTCATCCAGCGCGTTTTGTACAGCTTTAACAAGGCAATCAAATGGCGCAGCTGGAGCTACATACGCAGCTTACTCCCCCGCTAATGGGTATGGGGACTGCACAATTAACCACGCTGATGTAGAAAAAGATAGCTGGTTATTAAATGATTATGAAATGATTTTGTACTCTGCGTTATCAGTAGCGTCGGCGTATTTAGGAAATGATGAAGATGCTGCAAAATTTACCCATATGTTTATGGAGCAAATAGCAGCCACAAATACAAGGGCAAATAACGCGGAATTAAAAGGCGCAAATGTGCAAATGCGTTTTCAAGGGTTCCAAGGCTTATAATTAAGGAGACGCATTATGGCAAGAAATTCATTTTATGAGGGCACAGTAGCCGATGCAGAACTAATTGCAAATGCAAGTGAAGACGCGCGCTTAGCCGAAACTTCAGCAACTGCTGCTGCTGCAAGCCAAACAGCTGCTGCAAACTCAGCAACCGCAGCTAATACATCCGCAACTGCCGCGGCCTCAAGTGCAACTGCAGCTGCAAGTTCTGCTACATCTGCTGCAAGTTCTGCTACAACAGCTTCAGGTCATAAAGATACAGCTACAACTAAAGCAAGTGAAGCAAGTACGTCAGCAACTAATGCAGCAACATCAGCTACTAATGCTGCAAGTAGTGCTACTACAGCAACTACTCAAGCTACAACCGCAACAACTCAAGCTACTACTGCAACAACTCAAGCAACAAATGCTGCTTCTTCTGCAACCGCTGCTGCATCCAGTGCAAGCGCTGCAGCTAGTAGTGCAACAAGTGCAACAAGTGCTAAAACTGCTGCAGAGACAGCTGAGACAAATGCAGAGACAGCGGAGACTAACGCAGAAACAGCAGAAACAAATGCTTCTAGTTCAGCTACAGCTGCAGCCTCAAGTGCTACATCGGCATCAGGTAGTGCATCTACTGCAACTACCCAAGCAACTAATGCAAGTACTTCTGCATCAACAGCTTCAACACAAGCAACTAATGCTAGTAATAGCGCAACTGCTGCAGCATCAAGTGCAAGTGCAGCATCAACAAGTGCTACAAATGCAGCTGCAAGTTATGATTCTTTTGATGATAGATATTTAGGAGCTAAATCGTCAGCACCGTCTGTCGATAATGATGGTGATGCTTTAATAGATGGAGCACTTTATTTTAATTCGTCAACAGATACTTTAAATTATTATACTGGTTCTGCTTGGGCAACTATACAAAGTTATTCAGTACAAGACGGTCAATTATCACAAAACAATTTTACTAACGCAGACCATAGCAAGTTAGACAATATTGAAGCAAACGCTACAGCCGATCAAACTAATGCTGAAATTAAAACAGCTGTTGAAGCTAGTTCAGATATAGCGTTAGCAGGTAACCCTACAACGACTACACAATCCGCAGGTAATGATACAACTCGTATTGCTACAACTGCTTTTGTACAAGCTGCAACTGCTGCATTAGTAGATTCAGCACCGGGTACATTAAATACTCTAAACGAATTAGCTGAAGCATTAGGCGATGATGCTAACTTTTCAACTACTACTACAAATAACATTGCTACTAAGGTTCCACTAGCTGGTGGTACTATGACAGGCGCATTAACATTAAGCGGTAATCCTACAGCAACAAACCATGCTTCTAATAAAGCATATGTTGACGCACAGATTGCAGCAGTACCAGATGCAGTTGCAATGGCAATTGCTCTTGGATAATATAGGAAATAGAAATGGCAAATACATTTAAATTAAAAACAAAAGCTAACGTAGATGCTTCATTAGTAACCGTGTATACAGTACCTAGTTCTACTACAACTGTTATAATCGGATTAACTCTTGCTAATGTTAAAGGCGCATCTATTACAGCTGATGCACAAATAGTGACGGCTTCTTCTTCGGGAGAAAATGCAGATGATGTATATGTCGTTAAAGATATACCGTTACCAGCAGGATCGTCAGTAGAAATCATGGGTGGTAACAAGATTATATTAGAAACTGGGGATATTGTTAAAGTTAAAGGCTCTACAACAAATTGTGTAGATTCTATACTTAGCATTATGGAAATAACATAGGAGACTTGATATGCCTTATTTAGGAAAGGAACCTGCAAGAGTTCCAGTTACAGCTTCTGATATTCCTGACAATAGTATTACAGCTGCTAAAATTATAGACGGTGCTATTACTGTAGCAGATATAGCTGATGATGCGGTAACAGCAGATAAGTTAGCCAACTCAATTAATACTGATATAGCTACAGGTGTAACAGCCAATACAACTGCTAATGCTGCTTTGCCTAAGTCTGGCGGTGCTATGACAGGTGCTATTACTACTAACTCTACCTTTGATGGCAGAGATGTTGGTACAGATGGTACTAAATTAGATGGTATAGCAGCCAGTGCAAATAACTATGTGCATCCTAATCATAGTGGTGAAGTAACTTCAACTGCTGACGGTGCTACTGTTATTGCTGATAATATAGTAGACGAAGCTAATCTTAAGGTAAGTAATGCTCCTACTAATGGTTATGTGCTAACTGCACAATCAGGCAATACTGGTGGTTTAACTTGGGCTGAAGCAGGCGGTGGACCATCATTAGGTACTGACAGTATAATACGAACTAATGCACAGACTATTAGTGAAAACATTACAATCGGATCGACTACTAATGGCATGAGTGCTGGACCTATAACAATCGCTGATGGCTACACAGTCACAGTCAACGGAAACTGGAGTGTGGTATGAGTACATTAGAAGTTAAAGCGATACAAGCACCAAGTGGTTTTGAATTAGAAATGCCAACTGGTCATATAGTGCAAGTAGTTAGTTCTACATTTAGTGGAATTGCAACTGGAACACAAACTACCCCAACATTACCACACGCTGATTGTAGTGTTTCAATAACACCTAAAAAGTCTACAAATAAAATTCTTATAAGTGTACATACTCACATTATTTCAAATGGAAATAAACACGCAACTATACATTTTTATAAAGATAGTAGTGAATTAAGTGGGGCTATAGGAGATGCTACAGGTGGAAACATTAGAAGTGCTACTGGTAGTGGTTATCACAGTTCTTCTGATTTACCTAATCACAATGATTTAGTAATGCGACCAGCTTCAATGCAATTTTTAGATACTGCTGGAAGCACTAACAGTATAGCTTACAGTTACAGAGCAAGGTCAAGGTCTAGTGGTAACACTTGGTATGTAAACAGAGCGCCTAAAGACAGCACAACGGATGATGCAATAATGGCTCCAATATCTACAATAACAGTTATGGAGGTACAAGCATAATGGCATCAAAAATTAAAGTAGACCAAATACAAACCGCAGATGGCACAGGCACTATAGCCTTACAGAATCAGCTATCAGGAATGACAACAGCTAGTCTGCCAGCATTAGGCTCTGCACAAATGCCTACGGGTAGTGTGTTACAAGTTGTTCAAGGGACTATGTTGGCTGGTATAGGTTCATCAAGCACGACTTGGGCAGCAACTGGACTAGATGCCACAATTACTCCCACATCTTCGTCAAGTAAGATTCTTGTGATGGCGGGTGGATGGCTGGGTGTACCGGCAAGTGCAAATCACGCTGTACTTACCCTTTATAGAGGAAGTACAGACTTAGGACCTGCATATGGTTTTGGTGATTTTTATACTGCATCTGGTGGATATACAGAGTCCTTTGCCTCATTTAATTATTTAGATTCCCCATCAACTACATCGGCTACAGAGTATGAGGTTTATCTTCGTAGAGGTGCTGGCAGTGGAACTGTAGAGTTTGGAAGTTCAGTAAGATTGAGCACAATAATTCTTATGGAAATCGCAGGATGATTAATTTAAATTTAACAGGAGAAAGAAATGGCAAATGATGTCGGAACAGTCGATGCCCTACAATCCTTAAAGCCAGGAGCTGAATGGGTATTGAGAGGTGACGTATTAGAGTGGTTAGATTCAGAACAAACTGAACCCACAACAGAAGCACTAGCAGCAGAGGTTACAAGACTGCAAGGTGTCTATGATAGTAAAGCATACCAAAGAACAAGGGCAACAGCCTATGCAGAAATCAAGGAGCAGTTAGATCAACTGTACCACGATATGACTGCTGGTAAGTTAGACGCAACAGGTGAGTGGCACAAAGCAATTAAAGCTGTAAAAGACGCAAACCCTAAACCATAGGAGTAAGTAATGCCAACAGAAATTAG
>VMHT01087617.1_pt1 | contig 13929 bp, 11 predicted proteins | sample 4693611 | NCBI WGS metagenome assembly VMHT01 (sample SAMN12280063, study PRJNA550983) | marine metagenome | isolation source: seawater sampled from same location over 5 years 0.02-0.2 micron viral filtrate | place: USA: collected off the coast of southern California halfway between the port... ... | reverse complement strand
TAATATCTGCATCGAGATAAAATTTCATAAGACTTGTTATAGTCTTTTGTGCCTTTTTAGTTGCACTAGATTTTAAATCGGTATAATTAGTTACTGGTGCCAATGAAGTTGGCTTAGCCTGAATAGGAAGATCTTTAGGATCGTTTTCAACATCAATTGGACTATCTCCAATTAATGCATCTAATTCTTGCCTAATATCGTCTGCCTGTTCGGCTATTGTTTTCTTCTTATCGCTATCGCTCATATTATGATATTATATTGTATATATCTAGCTAATTACTAGTAACAAATTTAGTAAATATTTGTTACCTATTCTGGTTATACTTTCTTAATTGTATCGAAGGAATTGCGTTATCAATAATATGTGTTAGTCTATTATCTCTAACAATATACTGTTGTAACATGTTTATATGTTGGTCTTTACCGATAATCTTAGTGTATAACCTAATGTTAGTCATTGCTAATTTACCTGGCATTAAAGCCCATTTTTGTGGTGTAACCCATCCTTGTGCTGCACCTAGTTCAAAGTTTTGATCCATTACATTAATTAATGTATCTGAAACAGCCATACTTGTTAATGTATTACTTTTTGGGTTTAATTGATACACATTAGCTGATGTATTACTATATGTATTATTTAAGTTATAGACTAAACCATACCATTGTCCATTTATAGGTTGTACTGCAAATGGATATGTTAATGTAAGATCATTTATATATGCTTTAACATGTGTTTTATTAACTGTTAATTTAAGTCCTTTTTGTCCTACTCTTCCATCAAATAGAGTTTGCTCTGATACTGCATTTGTAAAGTTAGGTTTAAACCAGGCAGAGAATGCCAAGTTTTTATCAACTGCTAATTGAGATATTTTCTTATATACTAAACATTCGATACCTAAATCTTTTACAGATTCTAGATCGTAATGATTCTTTGTAATAATAGTCCATTTATTTCTTAATTCGTCATCGCTAATAACTAATGAATTATGAATTCTTTCTCTAGTACCATCACCAACTTCTGAGAACATTGTTTGATATTGTTCTGGTTTAGTTGATTGTCTGTACTCATCTTGAATTTCTTCTCCAAATACTTCTTCAACTCCAGTATAAAGATCGTCTAATGTTTGATCTATTGCAACTCCAGCTGCATCGTCTCCTACTATTGTAGAAGTTCTCTCTTCGTATTTCTTTAACATCACTCTCCAGTAAGTCATAGACTGATTAAATTCATCAGCAAAACTAACTGAACTTACCTCGTACATTCTATTCATTATTGGAATGTACATATAATCTCTTGGTCTTGGAGCAATATTAGCACCGAATGCTTTTTCCATTTGACCTTTTGTAATATGGATTTCAAAATCTTCAAAGCCCATACCAAAAATATCGTATGTAAATTCTCTAGTTGGCATTGCATTATCTGGTACAACGATTTTAAGATCTGACATATCCTTTACATTGTATAAAGAATACTCCATTAATACAACATCCTTAGATCTCTTATCAGGTTCTACTCTAAAATACTTTGTATTATGTCCCCACATTTCTGAAGCCAATTCACTTATTTCAGAATAAATTGCAGTTGGCCTACTTAAATTATATGGGTCATATATTGGATCTGAGCAATCAATTACAATATTAGTACATCCTGCAACATAAGGATCGTCACAATCTACACATAATTGAGGACATGATTGAATAGTTCCCGCTTCTGTTTCTAATTCAAATGTAACTGATAAAAGACTAACTGTATGTAATAAAGATAGTCTATTTACTTCAGCTTTAACATCTATCCATAATGGTTTAGTTGGATCAAATTCTAAATTAGTAATGCTAACATTTAAAGGCTTTAATGGTGACATTTCACCACCATCACTTTCTACTGCATTTTGAGACCATCTATATTCAAATGTAAAGTTATTATCAGCATCTGGAAATTCATACCATTTTGCTGCTTCTGCAGTAAATGTAGCATCTTCTACAGTAGTAATAGTATTTGCTACAATAGTATCTACAGTAAATGTTTGAGAACCTACAATAAACTTATCACCTGGCGTAAGAGTCCATGCAACGCCAGTACCAATAATAGTTTTAGAACCCGCAGTTAATTGCACGGTTCCAATACTAGTTGGTGAATTAACACCGTATAAGATAGACCAATTCAGAACCTTTTTTACGTCTACGTAAGGTTCTTGTAATTTAGCGAAGAAATAGTCTCCGATTGCGTCTGCTGTAAAATTTGTTACTGCCATTTGATAAAGAAGTTATACTTCTATTTTTTATTATATATCTGACTCCCAATCAGTGATTAAAAGCATTTCAGGATTATCACCTTCATGGTGTTCTAATGCATGTATAAATGCATTAGTTACTCCTAATACTTCTACTGTATTGTTTTCAGCTTGATATAAATCTAAAGCATTTAAAAAATCTCTTAATTTAAATATTTTAAAGTTCTCTTGTTCTTTAAATAGACCTGCCTTTATTAAAATATGATTAGCCTGTTGAAGTTCATGTAGCTCTGTAAACATATCAAACATTCTCATAGAACCTCTTAATGTTTTAATATCGTACTTTATAGTCTTTACTTGATCTACATTAACAATTCTATTATAGCTAGAATTAGAATTAAGATTAACTCTAATATATGATAAGTTTGGCATAGACTGAAATATCTGCCATATAAAATATATGGAAGTTGCTTCCTTGTGTATGTTAACATCACTGACTGTACGAAATCTATTAACATCATGAGAAAACTTATGGTTTAAATAAGTTTCCATACGATCTTTAGATACTAACATGCTATTAGGAGTCATAGTCCTAGTCTTAGTATCTCTATTGATGATACCCCATAGTTTTAAATCTATCGAGTTATATCTATATAAAGTAATATCTATTATTTCTGTAAAGCTATCTTTTACTTTTTGCATATACCTCTATTTGTTCTTCGATTTTTTTTAAATCTGAAAACAGAGCGTCTTTAGCAAAAAGTTTTAATTCGCCAAATTCTCTATTACCAATCTCGTTTTTATCCATATAAATTTCTACAGCTCTCTCGCTGGGATTATATTTATCTGGCGTATTTTTCTTTGCTTTTTTAGTTTTAGTATAAAACCATCGGGGCACCGATTGGAATCTAGAGGCAACAACTGACCAGCACTCGACTACATTACCACCATTAATCCCATTTATGTTAAACATCATTGCATTTGCAGGATATTTAATAGACATAAAACGATTAATCATAAAGTGATGTCGCTTTTTAGTGTGTTGTTTTATTTTCTTATATTGCTGTGGCTTTGTAAACATTATTTTTACAAAGTCAAACAGTTTAGTATCATCTAGCATAATAGTTATATGTTCTTAAAGGGTAAAGTTTACCCTATTAGTGTATTAAATGCATGTTGATGTGCATCCACTTTTGAAAGATTATGAAGCATCTCTATTTTAGTAGCAAGTTCTATAACTTCTGGTTTTAATCCATGTGCGTTTGCTTCTGCTAATATTTCTTCAATTTGAATATAATCCGTTAATGTCATATTAGAATAACTTTTTACTCGGGTCTTTCTTAACCTTTTTCGTTTTCTTACCTACTAGTTTCATTGGAGATTCTTCTTTTGGAATATCCATTCCAGCAAAAGGATCTGGTGCGAAATTATTCTTCTTAGCTCCTTCTAGCCAATCAGTTCCTTCTAAGATTTTATCCATTTCCATAATAGATTCTCTAGATTCTATTGCACCTTCCCAATCTGCTTCAATTGCAGCGTAAATAGCTTTTTGAATTGGATCTGGAATAGTCTTATTATGTAATAGCATTAGAGCTATATTTTGAGTAAGATTAGTTTTGATTAATGTTAAAGAACTATGTCCAACTACTCGGTAAATAATATCTGATAAAATGTCTTTAGCTTCTGATGAGAATAAGAAGTCAATTGTAAAGTCTTTATATTCTTTAATATATTGATTCCAAATACTTTCTGCAGTCTTATCAGTAATAGCGTAATTACGCAACTTACCATTCTTCATTTCTTTTTGCCATGTTACAACTGATGCAATATTATCTGATTTATCACCTGTTAATATCTTCTTGAATATAAACTCATCACAGTTTACCTCTTTAATAGAAATCTTATTAGCCTTGATCCAGTCTAGAATATCTCTTTGATAATCATCTCTTAACATGTGTTGTCCGCCCATATTAAATAACATATCGTCACTTGTTAATTCTTTAGATGCAGATGTTTCCATATCTTCACTGAATCCTTCATAACCATAAAGAGTCTTTTTAGTATTGTAATACCATAGTGTATGTGCATCGTTAGTTTGTGAATAGTTAACTAATTGAATTAGATCTCGATCACCTGACCATACAATACATGATTTACCTCTAGCATTTAGAGCAGCTGACCATCCAAAAATAACATCATCTGCTTCTGCACCTTGTATCTGGTGTACAGTAACACCTTTAGTAGCTACAATATCTTGAAATGCTTCATAGACTTCATAGACTGCAGTCCAATCTACAGTGCTGTTTTGTTTCCTAGTGCCTTTATATTCAGCAGTTGGAAATAAATCTTTACGCCATGATTTAGAATCTACGGTTAATACTACATCATCGACAAACATCTTTAGCTTACGCATTTCGGATGCAAAGTCAATTGCTAGTTTTCTCATGAACTGAGACTTCTGTTTGTCATCTCCTAGTAACTTACCATTCTTTGGTTTTGGTAAGACAAATAATCTACTGAAAACAAAATAGTTTCCGTCGATTAATAATGTATGTTTTCCCACTTTCATATTTTTGTTATTTAATATCTATGTACAATATACGAAAAATAATTGACATAAAAAAATTATTTACCACTTATTTTAGCTTTTAATTACTCCTTGTATCTCATAAACGCAACTTAACATTGTGATTACGGGATCTATTACATGAACTCTTTGCTGTTGATGTTTAGCTACAGAAATAATGATCTGTGGGATATGCTTAACGGATTGCAATTGTTCTTGTTGTATATATTCTATAAATTCTTCACCTAATGTTTGTAAAATATCATCTACTCTATTAGAATAATTACTTACTAGCATTTGGTAGTTCTTTGCTGGATCAGTTTCATTAAATACTAATTCAAATACGTCTTTATAGACTGAATTAAATTTCTTTACGTTATCAACTGTAATCGCAGTAGTTCCTTGAGTTTTAAATCCTTGTAGTTTATTTAGTGTACTTCTTAAATCTGGAAAGTTACGTCTAACAAATTCTACAAGAGCATCTTTCTCAATTGTCATTTCCTCTTGTTTACAAATATCATATACTCTACGAATATACTTCTTTGTTAATTCATTCTCTTCTTCTTTATCAAAATCAAAGTTAATTACTTCAAACCTTGAAAGGATTGGATCTGGTAATTTATTAATATAATTACATGTTGCAATAAATCTAGAATTACTAGCGAATTGCTCCATTGTAGCACGAAGTGCTTTAAAGAATTGATCCGATACTCCATCGACCTCATCTAGAATTACTACCTTAAACATCCCTGGGCCGTCCATAATTGAGACAGTTGAACAGAAATCTATAATCCTAGTCCTAATCACCTCAACAGATGTGTCTGTGGACGCGTTGATGTACAAATAAGGCAGTCCAAACTGATTTACTATGGCTTTTGCACAAGAAGTCTTACCTGTTCCTGGTGAGCCTGCAAATAGCATATTCTGGACTAGACCGTCTTTAAACTTATTCATTACCGCATCTGGTAAAATTAGCTGTTCTAAATTAGAAGGTCTATACTTCTCTGTAAATAATTGGTTGATTGATTGCATGCAGTATATGTTTAATTGTTATAGTGTAAAATGCCTAAAATGTTTCATAGATAAATATAGTATATGAGTATACGTATTGAAAAGACTGGTGGTCCTTGGCCCGCAAACCGATATGGTATCATCTTAAAGCATTTACCACGATTCTTAAGAAAGTTTCTAATAACTCATAGGAATCTTGCTAAATGGTCTGATGACGACCAATTCATGGAGTGTGTTTTAAGAATGCAAAGACCTAGATCTACTACTTCTACTAAAATTTATTGGGATATGAGAACTGATACTGCCCTATCTGAAAAGGGATTAGAACGTTCATATAATACTGTTGAATGGTATTGTGCTATTTCACTTAAACCTATCAAGGCTAAGTTTATGAACTTTGATCTTAAGAACTTTATACACTCAGAATATTATGATGTATTAGAGGCTCCTATGATTGATAGTCGTATACTTAAATCCTCGGTTGAGTTTCGTAAGAAATGCAAAAAACTCCTGCTCGCAGAACGAGAGGAGTTTCTTAAACTTGCAAAAAAGAACGCTAAGCGCTCTCTTTAATATTACATTAATGCTTTAAATTTCTGAGCTACTGTTAATGATTCATGTAACTTAGATTCAGATATAGATTTAAAATCAAACTTTTTTAAATACTTCTCTATTTCTTTTAAGCTACCAGATTCATATTTTTCTGCTCCGCCTCCTTTTAAGAATGCTATAATGTTTTTGTAACCTCTTATTTGTCCAAGAACTTTAGCATGTGCAATATTAGCCATTCTTCTGTCTACTTCAATATGTAGTTCGTCATCTCTAAAGTTGCCGTCTATTGTTGTAAATGATGGCTCAGCTTGAAATTGCATTTTACCTAGTTCTTTAGACTTAAATGCGTAAACAACTCTTTCATATTCATCTTCTTTAAACCCTGCATATTTTGAAAGTTTTTTAACAGACATATCATTAGCTTCATTAACTACTGATTCTTTTAAGTCTCTAAACTTCTTCATCACCTTACCAATTTCGTCTCCAAATCCTTGGTAAACTTCCTCCCAATCATCGTCACCTTTAAGTTTTGCTCTCTTCTGTCGAGTCTGTAAAACTTTAATCTCTGCGTTAAGCTTAGCTTTTTCATCATCACCATCTTTAACTTCATCGTATGCTGCTTTAGCATCTTTAACAGCTTTGTTGGCTGCATCAAGTTCTTTTGGATCAGTTTCAGTTTTAGTCTCTTTTTTCTTTCCTTTAGAGTCCTTAACAAGTTTATCATATATTTTTTTAGAGTCTTCATCAGAAATACTTGGTTCTCTATCTTTAAAAGTACTAGCGCTAATCTTTTCAACCTTATCAAATTCTTCTTGCTTCATTTCACCAGCATCAAATTTAGCTTTTGCAGCTAAGTATTTGGCTATTTTCTCTTTAGCCTCTTTTTGCTTATCATCAAGACTAGCATCTTCTTTTGCTTCTTTCTCTTTTATTTTTTTTGCTCTTAACTCTAATATCTTAGCTCTTTCTGCAGCACGGGCTTCTTGTTTTTTCTTCTGTTCTTTAGCCGTTTTAATATCTTTTTCTATTTGATCTCCATCTTTATCATCAGCATCCATAGTTGCCTCAGCTTTCATGTCTATTAAAAGAATTTCATGTTTATTATCAACACTTAATTTATATGTCTCCCATTGATTAGTATATTTTTCATTATCGATTGGGTTATCATCCATCATTTTTTTAGTTTCTGCTTCCGCTGCTTTAATAGCTTGGTTTGCTTTTGCAGTAACTGCTTCCTTTTTAGCCTTAATTTTTTCTGCGATCTTCTTATTAGAATCTTTTTCTAATTCATCCCTCTTGGCGTATATCTTATCTTTAATCGCCTTTTTAGCATCCGGAGTTATTTCTTTTTGATTAACCTTATTAATTTGTGTTTTAATTTTAGCAGCAATCTTGTCTTTTATTTGAGCTTCTAGTTGGTCTTTTTTTGCATCAAACTGACCTTCTAATTCTATTTTAGTTACTTCAGCTGCTCGCTCTTTCTTTTTAAGGCCTGAATATTGGCCCATTCTCATAGAATATGCTTTAGAAGCTTTAAATTTTGCAAACATTTTAGTTAAAAAACTATCTTCCTCATTAATAGCTTCTACTGATTCAAATAAAGCATCGTCCTCAAACCATACATCTGCTTCTAATAACACTGCTTCTGTAATTTGCTTTGAGAGAGCATCTAAATTATTTAATATAGCATCAACATCTTTGATTATTTCAGCTCGTACCTCTTCACCTGATACTACATTTGCCACTGGAGCTTCAGGTGCTTCAGTTGGCTGAGCCACTACCTTGTCTACAGTAATAGAAGCTGGTTTTGTTTTGGCCGCCGGTGTAACTGATTGTGATGGTTTAGAAAGATCACTTGCAGAAAAATCTTCTAGCAATTGAATCTTTTTACCTAATTTAATCTTTTTCATATTAATTTTTAAATTTTATATAAGTATTCCGATAGATTATATATCTTCCTCAAATTGAGCAACAAAAAAGACCCTCAATTAAGAGGGTCTTTAATATAAAATTTAGACTATAAATTATAGTGCAAAGTTAAGTAATGAGAATTTCTCATATTGAGTTCCTGGGTGGAATCCAGCTTCAACTAATGCGTATCTAGATTTTACAGCTACTTTAGGAGCCATAGTTCCTTCAACGATAGTTTGTACTGATTCAGCCATTAAGTAAGGCATGAATACTAATCCAGGTCCGTTACCGTCACCTTTTCTACCGATTAAGATTTCAACTGAATCGAAAGAGATTGATGGGTCAGTATAAACGTTGATACCAGCGATTGATCCTAAAGGATAAATTGCACCAGCAACTTGGTTTATAGTGTTAGCCATTGGGTAAGCTACGAATCCAGAAACACCTTGTAAAGCAGATGCAACTTTTCCACCTACTACAGCGAAGTTACCAGCACCTCTTCTACCTCTTTGCGCGATTAAGTTACCAGCAGCTAAGATTGCAGTTAAGATTCTTCTGTGAGCGTCACCTTTAGTTTCACCACCAGCAGCATTGATAGCAACATCCATAGTGTTACCTGCACCGAATAGGTTTTCACCAGCGATTGATCTCATCTTGTTTAAGATGTGATTGTTAATAGACTGAGTTAATTCGTTAGTTAAAACTGCTTCTACTTGAGCAACAGCGTCAACACCGAATTGTTTAAGGTCTTGTACTTGCTCTCTTGTTACGGCAGCAGCAACTTGGAAAGTTTCAGCAGCAACGCTTTTAGAGAATAAGCTTAAGCCCATTACTTTGTCTCTTGTAGATTCACCTAAACCTCTAGACATTGGCTCACCGTTAGCATCAGCACCAGAGAAACCAGGAATATGGTCTTCTAAAGCAGCTACTAATTCAGCACCAGCATATCTATCAGCAACAGTTTCACCGTTTGCGATAGCATCTACAACTTTGATGATTGGTTTACCATCGATTCTTGAAGTACCAGCAGCTTCATCATTACCAGCAGCGGCAACGCCGATGTTAGCTTTGATATAAGTTGGAGCTACAGAACCATCTGCATAGTTAGGAGCAGCACCACCGATCGCACCACCTTCGTATACGAAGTCAAGGTAAGATAGTAATCCCATTGGTCCAGCCATAGGTACAACAGGTACTAGGTCTAAACCGATAGTTTGTGCAGCTACTTGCATAGCTAAAGGTAAAAGAGTTGGAGCTTTGTCTCCAGATCCTACACCGTTTGCACTAGGAAAACTTGTGTCTCCCATACCTGCTAAGTTCATACCAGGATTTAACGCCATAATGTTTGCGTCTTCATAAAGCTTGTGATTGTGACAGTATTCTGACATCCAAGCTAGTTTGCTAGATTCATTGATCCCTGTTGCTTCCTCAATAATAGGAGCCCAAGTACCTCTGATCTCAGCTTCGTTAATTAAATTTGCCATTTTGATTTTTATTATTTTTAATGGTTTTTACGTTTCTTTCGATTATTCGTTAGAAACTCGACTTGCTTGAGTGTTCTGCTTCTGTCACTCTTTTATCGTCGATCTTATTATTTTATATATATTACTTTTTAAATCTTTTGTTTAAAGCTGCAGCCATATCAGATACATCATATAACGGTTTTGCTTCTTCTTTAGCATCAACTGCTGCAGATTCGTTTACCGCTGCTAATTTTTCTAAGTCAACTTTTACCTCTCTTAAGTCTCTAGTTTCCCAGAAGTTTCTAACCTGATATTCAGTATTTAAGTTATGGTATTTTGCTTGAGCTTTAATTTGAGCTTGTTTATTTTCAGTAAGAGCTTCAAACTTTTCTTTGTACTCTGCAGGTATTGCTGAGATAAAGAATGGTTCAGAGTTTCTAGCTTCAACCACTGCGTTAGCATTTTCAATGATAGCACTGATTTGTGACTCGTTCATAAATGATCTTTTTGCCACTCTAGCTCTAACTTCAGTTTTAGCATCTTCATTTAAAGTATTGTAAGACTCTTGTACTTTACCAGATACTATATTTAAGAATGCTGGAGCTTCGTTTTCTTTAACTTGTGCAGCTTCTACTAATGCATCTAATTTAGACGCAATTTCGTTCTTGTAAGTATCTAAAGCAGATTCTTCAACTTCTTCAGTTTCTTCAACTTCTTCAGTTTCTTCAACTTCTTCGGTTTCTTCAACTTCTTCAGTTTCTTCAACTTCTTTAGTTTCTTCAACTTCTTCAGTGTGGTGTTCTGTTTCTTTTTCTTCAACAAATTCTTCAGCGTTTTCTTTATCTTCAGCATCAACGTCTTCAACGTCAAATTCTTCATCACCTACTTTAAAAGTTTTTTCGCCGTCTGCGATTGCTTTAGCTCTTGCAGCACCGAATGCGTTTCCTTCTTCAACTTCATCTTCTTCAGCTACTTCTTCAGCGCCTTCACCAGCTTCATCTTCTTCAGCTACTTCTTCAGTCTCTTCAACTTCTTCAGTCTCTTCAACTTCTTCAGTCTCTTCAACTTCTTCAGTTTCTTCAACTTCTTCCTCTTCAGCTACTTCTTCAGCACCTTCACCAGCTTCATCTTCTTCAGTTACTTCAGTTTCTTCAGTCTCTTCAACTTCTTCAGTTTCTTCAACTTCTTCAGTTTCCTCAACTTCTTCAGTTTCCTCAACTTCTTCAGTCTCTTCAACTTCTTCAGTTTCTTCAACTTCTTCCTCTTCAACTACTTCTTTAGCACCATCTTCACCTTCAGCTTCTTCTTCAGATTCACCAGCTTCAGCTTCTTCAGATTTTTCATCTGCAGTTACGTCTTTAGTTTCATCTTCTAATTCTTCAGCAGGTTCGCCAATATCACCTTTAGGATCTACATCACCTTCTTCTGAATTATCACCAACTTCTTCTACATCAGCTTCTTCTTTTTCAGCACCAGGTGCATCAGCTTCGTCATCTTCAGTAACTTCTTCAGTTTCTTCAACTACGCTTTCATTAATAGATGTTGCAATATACTCAGCATACTCAGATACTGATTGTAAATTTTCTTTTAGATAATCAACATAAGCTAAAAGTTTTTCAGCCTTTGCAGTTCCTTCGTTGTTTTGTTCTGCAACGTGATCTGCAAAATCTTTAACTTTTGAAATTGATTCAGCTAAATGCTCAGAGTATTGAATACCTTGATCTAATTTTTCAGCAATGTTCTCAGCATAAGATATACCTTCATCTGCTTTTTCAGCGACGTGTTCCGAATATTGGATAGACTCGTCTAATTTGCCAGCTAAATACTCAACATATTCTGAGAGAGTATTTACGCTTTCAACTATATGGTCGTTATGAGACTTTACATCTTCTAACGTTTCGTCTTCGTTTGTTGCGCCGATAGACTCTTTAATGCTTTTCATTTCGTTAGCTAAGTACTCAGAATACTTATTGAAATCTTCAGCTTTTACAAATTCTGCCATGTTTTTTTCTTTATTATTTGATTCTTTATTGTTTTTAGTAATTTCTTGTTCCATTTCAAGTGCTGCTTGGTTTTCACCATTCATCTCATATATCCACAGTCCTGAATTATCATCGAATCCATAAGATTCATTAACTCTTTTTAATTCAGCATTAGCAAATCCAGGATCTGCTACTAAATCGTAAGTGAATAATTGTTTGATTTTTACCTTTCCGTTAGATTCAACGGCGCCGGCTGCTCTTGATGAGATTTGTAAGGGTACTCCAGCATCTACTAGTGCTTTAGCTTGACGTCCTGCGTCAGTATCTAGTAATTTGATTCTACCTCTTACTTCTTTTGTGTCCTTGTCGTAATATAATTCTTCAATAATATGAGACACACTCTTAAGGGAAATATCGAATTGCTGTGGGTGATCTAACTCACCTAAAAGCTTAGAAGACTTAATCTTGTCTTGTAACGCTTCTATCTGAGGAACGTATTCGCTCTCAGTGTAGATTCGGTTATTTTTATTTTTCTGATCTATTTGACCAAAAATACCTTCTAGAATGTAATCTTTATTCTCAGTATTAGTTACTTCTAACTGAGATGAAGACATTTCAACAATTAATAAGTTGTTGTTCTTTGCCATAACTATGGTTTATCTATTTTTATTATATATCTACTTGTATTATGCAATTATCTTAATATCTTTTAGATGTCAATATCTAGGTCGTCTTCTTCAGCTTCACCGCCTTCGGCTTCGCCACTTCCTTCTTCCTCTTCTTCACCGCCTTCTTCCTTTTCTATTTCAGCCTCTTCTGCTGATTTATCAAGGTAGTAAGCCATTAATATATCCATCTCACCTTCAGCAAATGCATCATTTCCATACTCGCTATAGAAATAATCTTTAAATTCATTCTCTGTTTTAGAAGCAGTAATAGCTCCTAAAATTTCGGCTGATTTAATAGTTTTACCAGAATCTAGTTTTAAGTCTTCGACATAAATTTTAGAATCTTCTCCTGCCTTTAATGCAGTTTCAGAAACGAATTCTTCAAATGTTTTAATAATTTTCATATTTTATATATCTCTTTTTCTAAGCTATCTAGGATTTAAGTTAAATAGACATGCCGTCATCCTCTGGCTCAGGTTCTTCTGCGGAAGATTTTCTATCTTTTGCTTTAAATGCATTATTAGCTCTAATCTCATCATCAGATAATTTTAAGTACTTTCTAACTAAGTATTCTTGATCGAAGTAATATTCTTCTTCCATAGTTTCTTGGTTAGTTGTCATTAAACTATCTCTCATACTTGAAATGAAGTCTAATCTTAACTGCATAATTTCTTGGTCTTTTAATTCAGCAAACATATTCTCTTCATTATACCTTAAGGCTACTTGAGTTTTAAACTGAGGATCGTCAGTAAACTCTGGGTACTTAAGACACATTTGAATGTATAATGGTTTAACTAAGATTTCTTGGAAGACTGATCTTAATCTTTTAATAAACTTACCGAATTTAATTTCGTCTCTAACCATACCATCACCTGCTAATGCATAGTCACCGCCATCATCTTCGTATAAGAATCTGTTGTAAGGTATTTTAGAAACCTCTTTAAGTTTATCTTGGAAGTATTTAACTGCTTCAGTATCTGAAAGATCTGGTCCTTCAGAACTAAGAGTTTCAATTTCTGGTGTTTCTCCATCTTTAGAAGGTAACCAGTATTCTTTAGAGAATTGTAACATTGGCTTACCATCAGTTTCTAATGTTCCTGATTCAAAGTCAAAGTCAACTACCTCTTTATAGTTATTCATTAACTGAGCTAGCGATTGTTTTGCTCTAGTTTTAGATTTACCACCTACAGGTATAATAAACTTCATTCTAAATGAAGCGTTGGTCACTGCCCAGATTACTCTGGTGTGTTCCATAATTCTAAGTAGGTTAAATGATCTAATTAATCTTTCAACATAAGATACTCTTGATGCTGTTGAAAGTGAAGAGTATGCAATATAAATGACTTGAGAATCATATAATACTCTTTCTTTTACTGGATCGTCTTTGTATTGTACCCATACCTTCTTGCCATCATCTTTATTGTAACCAGGCATTAGAGTAATTGGATCGATCTCTTTAAAACCGATAATCTCTTTTTGGTCTGGGGAATAAATTATTTCAAATGATAAGTAACCATCTACTAAGAACTTTCTAAAGAAGTACCT
>VMHT01128351.1_pt1 | contig 13931 bp, 10 predicted proteins | sample 4693611 | NCBI WGS metagenome assembly VMHT01 (sample SAMN12280063, study PRJNA550983) | marine metagenome | isolation source: seawater sampled from same location over 5 years 0.02-0.2 micron viral filtrate | place: USA: collected off the coast of southern California halfway between the port... ... | reverse complement strand
GCTGACATAGATGATGAAGTATCCCAAAACATTATAGATAAATTGTTCGAAGATAATCCAGATATTTTCGTACAACATCACCTTACATCATACAACGACTTTTTTGATAACGGTATGAAAAAGATAATAAGAGAGAAAAATCCAATCCGCATTATGAAAGAACAAGATTCAAAGACCAAAAATTTCAAATACAGATGCAATTTATATTTAGGCGGTAAATCAGGCGATAAGGTCTACTACGGGAAACCTATGATATATGATAATGACCGCGAACATTATATGTATCCCAATGAAGCGCGCCTAAGAAACATGACATATGCAATTACAGTACATTATGACGTTGAAGTAGATTTTTTTATTGAAGGAGAACCAACCCAAGAAGCACCGGGAAGCAAAAAAACATCTGACAAATCTAATGAATCTATTCATCAAGATGAAATACCGACGCGAACGATTACTTTAGAAAAAATTTACATGGGTCGTTTTCCAATAATGCTTATGTCTAATCTATGTATATTGCGTAGTCTGAATCCTTATGTAAGATTTGAAATGGGCGAATGTAGAAATGATTATGGAGGTTATTTTATTATTGATGGAAAAGAGAAATGTGTTATATCACAAGAGAAATTTGCAGATAATATGTTATATGTTAAGAATAAAGTAAATGAACTATACACCGCGACAGCAGATATACGATCAGTGTCTGAAGATACATCCAAACCGACAAGGACATTATCTGTTAGAATGATGGCACCCACCCCAGCATATAGTAATGGGCAAATTGTAGTCAATGTTCCTAATGTTAGAAAACCATTACCATTATTTATTTTAATGCGAGCATTAGGAATAGAGTCGGACAAAAAAATAATTGAGTACTGTTTATTGGATTTAGAAAAAAATAGTTCATTTATAGACATATTTATTCCATCTATTCATGATGCGAATCGTTTTTTTACACAGGAGACAGCATTAAAGTTTATAGCAACATTCACAAAAGGGAAAACGGTACCACATGCATTAGAGATATTGACAGATTATTTGTTGCCACATATCGGAGAAATGAACTTTCAAGATAAAGCATATTTTATTGGTCACATGGTGATGGAAATTATTAAAGTGAATACAGGCTTAAAAAAACCAACTGACCGTGATAGTTTTAGATACAAACGGGTAGAACTATCCGGGAAACTTATATCAGATTTATTTAAAGAATATTACAGCATCCAAGTTAAAAATATATTTCAGAAAATAGATAAAGAATACTATTATAAACCGGGAATTTATCAGAGGAATTTTTACAGTTTGATTGAAATGAATACAGTTTCAATTTTCAAAGAGCGTATTGTAGATGGTGGTATAAAAACCGCATTTAAAGGAAATTGGGGTGCAGAATCCCATACAAAACGCGTCGGAGTAGTGCAAGATTTAAATCGCCTAAGTTATAATTCAGCATTGGCACAATTACGCAAAATAAATCTTTCTATTGATGCTAGTGCAAAGGTAACCGGTCCTCTCTTGTTACATTCATCTCAATGGGGGATGATAGATCCAGTAGATACACCGGATGGTGGTAATGTTGGTTTACATAAACATATGAGTATCGCAGTACATATTACAAGTGGTTGTTCTTTATACCCAATGCTACATTGGATGCGTAGACATGCATCTCTTCGACTTCTATCAGAAAGTTCACCATACTATATTTCTACTTCTACCAAAGTACTTATAAATGGTAGTTGGGTTGGTACAATAGGTAACCCTAGAGAGATAGAGAAAAAAATGAAAGAGTATAGAAGGAGCGGACTATTACCAATATATACAAGTATTTATTGGAATATCACGGAAAATACCCTTTATATTTACACTGACTCGGGGCGTTTATGCAGACCAATTTATTATATTGATAACAAACAAGTAAGTTATAATAGAGCGCCAATAATAGAAAAGATTAAAACAAATAAGTATTCATGGTCACAATTGCTAAGTGGATTTGCAAAAAAGAAGGATGAGAATTATAGAATCAATACATGTAATATTTATGACACAGTAAGTGTTTTGTATGATACAACGGATATTTCTAAATTAAAGTCAACACAATGTGTTGTCGAATATATAGATAATGCAGAAGAAGAAGGGGCATTAATCGCCACGCGAACAAGCAATATAGATAGCAAACCATACACTCATAGGGAAATTCATCCTTCACTAATTCTAGGTATAATGGGGAATCAAGTAGTTTTTCCCGAGAACAATCAGTTGCCCAGAGATTTATTTGCATGTGGTCAAATGAAACAGGCAGTATCATTATATCATTCTAATTATCAAGTTCGCATTGATAAAATGGGAGTAGTATTAAATAATGGACAGATACCATTGGTTAAAAGTCGATATCTTGAAAAAATAAACAAGGAACAGCATCCTTATGGAATGAATGTAATAGTTGCTATTATGTGTTATGGCGGATACAATGTAGAAGATGCCATTTTATTTAACGGCGGTTCTCTTGATCGCGGTATGTTTAGAACAACATATTATAATAGTTATGAAGCGAGGGAAGAAAGTTCTAAAGTAGCAAATTCACAAGTTGATTCTAGATTTGCAAATCTAGAAAAAGAAAATGTTGTGGGCATCAAACCAGGGTTTGATTATGGAGATTTAGATGACCATGGACTAATAAAAGAAAATATACCCGTGACAGATAAAACGATAATAATAGGAAAGGTCACGACAAATCTGGATGATCCAGATACATCAATAGATTCTTCTGTTTATCCTAAGAAAGGTCAATTAGGTTTTGCTGATAAAACATTCATAACAGAGGGGGAAGAGGGATTTCGATTAGCAAAAGTTAGAGTTAGACACCAGAGAACCCCTAGTATAGGAGATAAATTTTGTTCTCGTTGTGGTCAGAAAGGTACTATTGGTTTGGTTCTTCCAGAGGAAAATATGCCTTTCATGGAAGATGGAGTTAGACCAGATATAATTGTAAATCCACATGCTCTTCCATCGCGCATGACAATTGGTCAATTAGTGGAAACATTAATGGGCAAAGCGTGTTGTGTTTACGGAGGATTTGGTGATTGTACCGCGTTTATGAATAAAGGAAGCAAACATAAGCAATTTGGCGATATGTTAAATGCAGAAGGGTTTAATTCAAGCGGCAATCAAGTATTGTACAATGGTGAGACTGGTACACAATTAATGGCAAATATTTTTACCGGACCAACCTATTATATGAGATTAAAGCATATGGTAAAAGATAAAATTAATTATAGAGCAAGAGGACCTAGAACGGTATTGACGCGTCAAACGGTGCAAGGTAGAGCAAATGACGGTGGGTTGAGAATTGGTGAAATGGAACGCGATGGAGTGATCGGACATGGTGCTGCGAAATTTTTACAAGAGTCTATGTTAATTAGAGGAGACGAATATTATATGGCAATATGTAACCAAACAGGTATGATAGCGGTATATAATGAGAGTTACAATCTATTTTTGAGTCCTCAGTCAGACGGACCTCTTAAATTTGTAAAAAATTTGGATGACAACTTGCAAATTGAAAATATAAGTAAATATGGGAGATCGTTTAGTATTGTTCGCGTTCCATATGCATTCAAATTATTAATGCAGGAGTTACAAGGAATGAATATACAAATGCGAATTATTACCGATAAAAATATAGATCAATTATCAAATATGGCATTTTCAGATAATATTTTTAAATTATCAGGAGGAGTTGAAGAATCCGCAAAATTAGAAAAGGTTTCAAGGAAAAAATCTAAAAAAGAAAGTATTGCTGGACCGGAGAGTCTTATAACATCGACAGTACCTGTAGAAATATCTTTGGATGATATTATGCCTGAAAAAGAGAGTGAAACTACATTAGAGAATTTACAGGAACCTGCTCATTTAAGTGGAATTGACGAAGATTATGAAGAAAAAATAGATAAATCAAAACCGCGAGTTTCACCAGAAGCGATGGGTTGGTACCAGATAAATCCCGGTGTATACGGTTCTATCATATTAAATGAACAAGGAAAAGAAACAGATAATTGGGATGTTGAATCATATGATTCACTCCCGGACTCGCCTCCTAATGGGTGGAAATCATCGGAATTAGTGTATAATGATGGAACGCCTATTCCATCTGAATTAGTTATCAAAGAATTACAACAAAATGTTGTTCCTGGTAATTGGGATATTTGTATTAACAAATTAAAGAAACAAGGACCTGTTGTTCAACCTACCGGCATTGTAAGTCAACCGGTTTTAGTACAACCGAGTTCTGCAATGCAACAGGGAATTCCAGCGCAGCAATTAGCACAATTATCACCTGGTTCACAAGTGCAGCAATTAGCACCATTGCCACCTGGTTCACAAGTGCAGCAATTAGCACCATTGCAATCGGGCATGCCTATGCAGACGAGCGCACTCGTGCAACAAGTCCCCCTTCCTACACTAGTATATTCTTCATCTCCTCCACTTCAAAGCGTTGATCAGGACAGCAAAGTTTCTAATGTAATGTCTGTACTAAATAAAGGTATTTCTACAAATATTGTGGGTAATTTACCAAATATAGGGGATGTTAAAGTAAGCGAAACGCTACAAACTGCCCCATCAAATGTAACAGAAGAAGTTTTATTAAGTGATATAAAAGAAGCGAGGGAAAATCTTCAAAAAAAAAATGAATCAATACTTTTTCAAACAGAAGAAAAAAAGAAAGATGGATCGAAAGAAGAAGGCGACGCAGAACAATCAGAGAAAAAGAAAATAATAGTTACTACATAAATTTATAAGTAAAATTGAAATGTATTAAATATTATTTAATATAAATAATTAATAATGGCAAGCAACAGCAGTGAAACTGTAAGTATATTTAAATCACGAATCAATTTGCTACAACAACTAAAAATACAAGGTTACGACGTAGAAAATTATGAAGGTTCGAGTCTAACAGAAGTTAGCAGTATGGTAGAGTCAAAAAAAATGGATATGCTTGTTAGCAATGATATAAAAACAAAAAAGGTTTACGTTAAGTACCATTTAGTGAAAAATCTAAGATTGAATAATATTCAAGAATATATTGATGATTTGTTTAATCTAGAAAGTATTCTAACGCCTGTAGATAATTTAGTAATAGTTATTAAGAGTGAACCTAACGAATCGTTGATAAAGGCAGTCCAGAATATTTGGGAGCAACAGAATATATTTGTAATTCTATATAATGTGAATCGTTTACAATTTAATATTCTTGATCATAGTCTTGTACCGCCGCATCGTGTTCTTTCTAAAGAAGAAGGCGATGAGATTCGAAAAAAATTTAATATTAAAACAGATAAACAAATCCCCACGATATCTAGGTTTAGTCCGGTTTCATTAGCAATTGGTATCCGTCCTGGAGATATTTGTGAAATTATTCGCCCAAGCAAAACAGCAGTTAATTCATTATTTTATAGAATATGTGAATGATGATTATATATACAATATATAATATGCGAAATGAAAAAGCGCTAGAATATGTGAAGAAAATAAACCGTTTTAAAGAGGACTATTCTGAATTACTGACAATGTTTAAAGAAAGATACACTAATTATGAGGTATCTGTAGCAAATGATGGCGACAATGGTTATGCTAAACCGGAATTAAAAGAGGTAGAAACTAAACTAATAAAAATACAATATGATTTTTTTACTATAAAGAATGATATTCAAGCAAATATTACGGAAATGTCCGATAAAATAAAAAAAAAAGATGAGAAAATAGATAAATTGACAAAGGAAAATGAAGATTTAAAGAAAAAAATTTCTGCCGCTCAAGATAGAAAACAAGGTTCGGCGGGTAAAATTTACGATGAACTTGTTTTATATAACCAACATAATTTAGGAAATTGGATGATAATAGTATTAATGCTACTTTTATCCATTAAAGTTATAAAACCTTATATTAGTACAATAAATGTAAATGAAATTAAATCTAAAGGAGAACAAGCGATGAAGATACTAAAATAATAACACATATTAATGATTAATACAATATTAATCATTAATTATTAAAATACATTTTCTTATATTAGTGTATAGACTATGACATCATTATCTAATATTTTTAATTTAGGTTCGGTTAAAAATAAGAAAAACAGTGATTCGGTATGCGAATCTTTGCGCCAAGGTGAAAACTATTTACGATTACAAAATAAAAAGAATGCATCAATAGTAGAAGGTTTTGGTGGTCAAGAAGATAATCAAGAGAATTCTGCTGCTGAGACAATCGACGCCACGATAAAAGATGATATAGAAAATACAAAAAAAGAAATTAATGAGGTTAAAGAAAAGTATAATTCTAGTAAAGAGAATTATGAAGCAATGGTTAAAGCGCAGATCACATATATTGATGATATGAAGGACTATTCTATAAAAGTAGTAACTTTTCCAACTTGCAATAAAGCGAGTGTAAATCCTGATACTATCAAATATGGTGCATACCCGGAGTTAGATAAAATTGATAAGTTCAATAATACTTCATATTCTAATAATAATATAGGTAAACAAAAAAAATGTAAAGCACTATCAAAAACATATGGAGTAAGCATGTTTGGTGAGGTAGAAGCAGGAGTTGTAGATTATAACACGTGTTTCAATAGTGATGGAAAAACTGAGGATGAAATAAAAAACTACATAGAAAATAAGTATAGCAACACGTGGAAAACCACAGGTTTTACTGATATAGAGTTTACCGATGATGATAAAAATATACTATTAAGTGAGGCTGCAAGACAGTTAATCGAGTCTGAAAGGCAATTGCTTACTCAAGTTAAAGGAATTTGGCAAACAAACTCATGTTCTGAATTATTAGATACGACGTTGTATACAAATAAAGGCAAACTAATTAATGATCCTATAGAAAAGGATGCGGCTGCTGTTACAACAGGCATTGCGGATGCTGTGGGAAAAATGGATATTCTTGGAAAACTTGGAGAAGCAGAAAATTCTTTGCCTCTCGAGACGTTTGAAAATCCCCAAGGAATTTATGCAAACGGTGCATCGCCGGTTCTTGAACCTGGACAAGGAGACGGCAAGATCCAGGACGATGGGGACAATATTGACGTAACACCAAACGCTGTAGTAGGTAAATGTAAATATTCTAAAAAATATATTATAGATTCATTAGTTACTAAGAAAGGGATTAGTTATTGTCAACAATATGCTTACATTAACAGATTTGGATTTTTACAACCATTTATGGTTGCAAAAGATAAAACAAAATTCAATGAAGAACATGCAAGAAAACTAGGTAAATACCTAGAAAATGGTGCAGGAAGTGCATTTAATAAAATTAAAAACAATATTCTTAAGGATGGTACTTCTGATGTAGACTACACAAATATTGAGTCTAGTGATGATATTGAGTCAAATACTGATAAAAAATTTGTACTAGGTGCACCAATTATGTTATCGGAAGTTCCTACTGAAGCTGTTCCATTTGATTTAGCAGGAACAATGATAATTGTGGAAGATAATGAAGAACTAAAGGCGTGGATAGATTATAAAGGATACAAACATGAATTTAAACCAGATGGTGTTTTGCCCAAATCTTGCCCCAAAGAATATAGAAAAGTAACAGACGAACAGTTTAATAATCTCACTCAGGGCGAAGATATTGTAGATGGTGAAATTTGTAACTTTTTAGATACAATGGGCGGTAGCACTATGATTGCTGCGAAATCACAGATGGAGATTGATAGAGACGCTTACTTTAATAAACTGGAAGAGTTAAATGAACGCATTAAAAGTGTTTGGGGTGAAGCAAATCTAACAAGTACAGATGCTTTAAGCATGGAAACTAGCATCCAATCGGAAATGAACCAACTTGGCGTAGACAACGATACGCTTAATAATTTAGTTGAAATAAGAGACACTATCGGAGGTCAAGAAGAAACATCTAGATTAACAATGGGGTCAAACAGAATGCAATTAGTATTATGGAGTATTATAGGTATATCGGTATTATTATACACAATGTTTGGTATAGGTACAGATGATTCATTTAAAGGAAAACACCTAGTCATGCTTATTATATGTGCAATAATATTCTTTGTATTAGCAAGAACTATGTATAATAATAGAAAAGCATTGAATGATTATTAAGATATATTAATATTATATTATTAATATATATTAAAATGGTAAAAGATATTACACTACCAGATTCTTATTATAAATTAGAAAAAAATGTAGGTGAAACATTAACAAAGGGAAAAGTAGACCAATCCGATTTGCCTCCACTAGTTACAGATACAAATAATATGTTTGATGAGATATATAACGAGTTCGGTGGAGAAAATGCAACCAGTTCTGGAAATACTGATAATAATTTAGATTTAGTAGACGAACAAGCACCTGTTGCCTACTATCAAACACAAAATAGTCAGACTGCAATTAATAATATGAATGCAGCAAAAAAACGATTAGAAAAAGAGTTAGCATTTCAAAATACATACAATGGTGAAAAGGCAGTAACTGAGTTACAAATGAAAGCAAACCGTTTTCATTATTTAACCTTTTTTTTCATCTTTATAATAGTTATTGTATATACTTTGCGTGTATTTACTTCAAATAATTCAAATGCGGTTGAAACACTTATATTAATAGTAACTGCTCTAATTATTTTATATTATTTAGTGAATTTTATTGTGGATTATTTAAGAAGTAGACCTTAAAATACTATTTTATATTCTTATATTAAATAAATGGTTTTAGGAGATTTTTTAAAATATATTTCCAATACACTAAATTTGAATAAAGAAAATACGCGACATTCTGTAACAAAACCCGGAAGTATAGATTTTCCACAGGGGGCGAAATATTTAGATTATCGTGAAGATAAGAATATTAGAGGTGTTTCGCACATGGATATGTCAAATAGAATTAATAATCTAGATTCTAGATCAAAATACATAAATAGTGTAAATTTAAAAAAAACTCAATATGAGAAAACGGCAAGTAGAGGTATGGCAAAAAATTTAGCGCTGATAGAAAGTTATACCAATAGTCGCAATTGTGTGGATAGAGACTATGAGTATTATAGAAATTTAAGTAAAGATATGAATGAAAAAAAAATGACTGAAGAAAAGGTTCACTACTGTTTAACAGGAATTGATACACATTTAGTAGAAAGCGACTCTATAGACGTAAATAATCTCTCTTATAATAGTCATTTAAAATCAATAATGAATACTTCTAGGCCATGGGAACTAAGCGATATGCATGATAAAATATTACCGGATAATTTAAGTAGAATAAATATTATAAACGAGAGAGAAAAAAACTGTTTGAATAATTAATATATTATTACATAATATATATAATGGCAGGAGCCGAATTAACCCAAAATTATTTAACAACACTAGCAAATGATACACCAGTAGACTCTACATCTTTAAAAGCCCTTTTAGTGAGTGTAACAAAAAGAATAAACGAAATAACGGAGAGATTAAATGAGCCCAATATAAGCGAGAATGAAGAAGCACAACTGAATAATGAAGTTGACGAACTTAATACTATACAAAAAGAAATAAATGATTCACTCGACGGAATTTCTGAATATAGCACAAAGGCACTAGGAAGTGCTTTAGCAACCGCATCAAACATGCAGTCTGTAAAAAAAAATAGAATGATTACAAATGATGTAATCAAAGAAGAAACCAAGCATGTTAATGATGCTATAGTAGATTTGCGGGATAGAAGAAATAATAAGGTAAGAATGGCAGAAATAAATACATACTACTCTTTAAAATATAAAGGATATGGTCATGTAGCAAAACTTGGAACTTTTCTAATGTTGATTATTTTGGCATTAAGTATACTAAAGAAAAGTGGCATTCTTCCGGGTGGTGCATATAATTGGATTGTCGCAATTATTATTGTTGTTGGTGGTATAGTCTTACTGCATCGTACATATAATTTATACACTCGCGACAATATGAGTTTCCAAGAAGAATCGTGGTCATTTAACCCTAATGTAAAGGCAGATAATGGCGTAAACAACGAGGAAGGTCGCCATAAACCAGAATCACAAGATACTCCAGAGGGGTTTAGTTCTTTGGCAAGATATGGGTAATATAAATGTAACTATATCACATGGTAATAAATAAATTAGACAAATAAGACAAATAAGACAAATTAGACAAATAAGACAAATAAGACAAATTAGACAAATTAGACAAATTAGACAAATAAGACAAATAAGACAAATTAGACAAATAAGACAAATAAGACAAATAAGACAAATTAGACAAATAAGACAAATAAATCCTATAATATAAAAGATTATATACTTTTATATTATTAGATGGATGTTAATGCAATATTAGAATCAATTAAAAAAGGGCAACCAAATAATGATAATAATAACAATAATAACAATAATAACGAAGCAATGTCTCAAATCAAAACACTTATGAATAGTAATAAGAATCTTCTAAAAGGAATACAAGGTGCATTAGGAACAACCGAGTTAGATAAAGCAACTAATGAATATAGAAAACAAAAAAAACAATACTCGACTAAAAAAGAAGATTATTTAAGTGCAGAAAAACGATATTATTTAGCATCGGGTGGAACAAATCCAGGATATAAAGATATATTAACATCCCGTTATGATAAAAGCGCTGATAATATAGTAAGTATTGCAAGTGAAAAAACAGATAAGTCATTCAATGATATAATGGTATTAGTTAGTGATTATGAGGCAACCGAAACTTATTATCTTAAAATGGATGATCTATTTAAAATTAAAACGGAAGAAAATGAAAAACTTAAGGCGCAATTAGAGCGTGATATTACCTTAACACAAACGAATAATCGCAAGGTTATTTACGAGGAAAATAGTAAAACCAATTTGAGTGACAACAGAAAAATGGTTTTATATTTGTATTACTTGGTTCTTGCTTTATATATGATATTTGGTAGTTTTATTAAACAAAAGGATTATACCAATTTATTTATCTGGTTATTATTAATAATTTATATCAGTTTACCCTTTTATGTAGATTATATGATGGCAAGAGTATTGAAATTCTATAGATATACTATTTATGTATTTACAAATAAATTACCTAAAAATGTTTATACTAATTTGTAATCATTCTACTCTGTAATAAAATAATAGTTGGTATCCTTTTGTGAAGTTCCACTCCATTTTATCATCATTCGGATTGTATTTAAAATACCAATTTGCTTTTTTATTTAATAATTTTTTCCAACTAAAATCATATAATCTAGATAAACTAAGTCCATCATATGCTTTTTCTTGAGAGTTACATGTAATATACGAACTGAAATGCGCCCCGGAGTTGTCTCTTACTACAGCAGAGTCTAAAACATATTTAATTGGTTTACTTCTCGTATTATAACGAAATGTTATTGTAAGTGGTTTTTTAACACTATTTGAATGCATTATACTATCAGACCTATTAGAAGAGTCATAAAGAGGAAATACTAATATATCAGGCATTGATAACATTCCGTGTATTGAAAAAGGCATCTCATCTAGTAAAATATTATTACTATTTTTAAAAATATATGAAACATATTCTCTTCTACTTATTTTTTTCATAGTAATCTCTTCATTATTTAAAAATGAATTAAGTGCTTCGTAATATTTATATGGATTTCCTGCATTTCCTACATCTACAATATTTCTATATTGTGATTTATACTTCTTTGGAATACTGTCATAAATATATTGAATAATATTATTTGTATCCATTGTCAATGCAATTTTTCTATCAGAATTAAAATTTCCTCCAATAGTTGCTTCTATGCATAAATTAAATAAAAATAGTGCATTTTTCATTTTAGTTGATTTAATTTTATCCCCATTTGCATGAGTTCCTTCTATCATCAACTGTCTAAAATATCTAAAAAATTTTCTACCTTTATCACTTATAAAGAAAACCATAAACATTGTATTGAACCAACAGTTTGATTGTTTTTGTACTGGTGACACTATATTAGAACAGTCAATAGACTTAATTCTTTTAAGATTATTTAGTAATACATTTTTTGCTTTTTTAGATGTCGATGAAACGCATATTGGTTCGCTAATAACAGACCCATTCTTTTTAACCAATTTACTTCCAATACTTATTTTAATAGGTTCCCCTTGTTTTACTTTATTTAATGTTAGTCCACATTTAAATATATTTTCATAATCTCCTGGTTGTAATGAAATAATTAAGTTATTAATCATTGGAGAGAATGATTTTTTTATTTCTGGAGTGAAATTGATACTAGATATTAAATCTTTTAAAGATTTTTTTTCGCTAGATGTTTGCAGTTCTCTAAATATTCTATTAGAAATATCCTTCTCAATTGGATTAGATACATTGTTAATCATTTGCAGTGAAGTTTTATTTTGAGGTATTTTTTTCTTAATAGATTCGCACAAACCGGATACTTTATTTTTTCTAGTACCATTAGGGCATCTTTTACGTGTTTTTTTTTGAACTTCCATTTGTTTTGAAAAATGTTTTTTTTGAGTAATGCCTTTAGTAACATTCTTTTTGCATCTGCATTTTGTATTATCTAGTATAAAACCGGTCGGGCATATAGGTTTTATAATTGGCATATATATATATAATTCATAAATAAATTTAGGTATGATTAAATATATAGTCGTATAAATATCTTTCACTTTAATATAATTTATATATATAATGGCACAACCGATAAAAGTAACATCACCACCAATGTCAAGTTCTCCTTCATTTGAACCTATTTCACAAATTCCAACTCAACCAACGATATCTTCTATTCCAAATGCACCATCTTCGGGTGTTTCACTAACACAATCTAGTGCACCAAGTGTTTCAGTAGCACAAACTACTACACAACCCAATGTACTACCGGTTAAAGGAAAGATGAATATGAATAAGATTGCACTATATGGAGGAATTATATTAATATTAGCATTTTTAGGATTCAACGTATTTCAATATTTGAGTGGAGCAACAGATAAGGTTGCTGGTGTTCTCAAGCCGTTATTCAGTTTATTCGGACGAGGAGTAACAAAAACAGTTGGTACAACCGTTCGTGTTGGTGCAGAAGGCACAAAAGGCATCGTTGATGCAACTGCAGGAACAATTACATCTGGATTAGGAAAATTAGAAGATAAATTAGAAGATCGTGAAGAAAAAGAAACATATAACAAAAGGAAAGGTCCTAGAGAAGATGATTCTGGTTCGGTAACACAAAAACGTGGAGGAGACAGCAATGGGGGATATTGTTACATAGGAGAAGAAAACGGACAAGGTGTTTGTCAAAAAGTATCTAGTGAAACTGAGTGCATGTCGGGAAGTTTATACCCAACTATGGATTCATGTACAACCTCTAGATAATAATAAAAATAAAAATAATTATTCAGATTATTTTTATTTTATAACTATGTATTGCGTGATAATAATTAATACTTTTCTAGAATTGCTTTAGGAATTAGTTTAGATTTAAGGCATTCCAATTTTTTAAAACACTTGTTAATTGTTACTTCACTAATTTCACTAATAGTATGCACATCCTTTTTTGTTATATTAAGGTGACAATTTTGAGATACAAAATAAATTATACCAGCGGCGATAGAATTAGGTTTGTTTGCTGGAATGAGGGAGTTAGTTTGAATCCTAATAGCAATAAATTTGGATAATTTAGTAAGTTCTGCATTTATACTCAATCGACTACAATATCTATCAATAAATGAAACAGGTGTTGTTGCGCAAAGAGATGTTTTTTCATTATCTTTAAGATTATGTTCAAGATTATTTATAAAAATATGCTAGACCTTGGTGCAGAATGGAGATATTATGGAGCAGACGACAATAATAGCAAAGACCCTACGCGTTGCGGAATGCCAACAAATCCTCTATTGGTTGAATCATC
>VMHT01020863.1_pt1 | contig 13932 bp, 11 predicted proteins | sample 4693611 | NCBI WGS metagenome assembly VMHT01 (sample SAMN12280063, study PRJNA550983) | marine metagenome | isolation source: seawater sampled from same location over 5 years 0.02-0.2 micron viral filtrate | place: USA: collected off the coast of southern California halfway between the port... ... | reverse complement strand
GGGGATTTAAAATTAAAAAAAACATTTCCAGATATAAAAATCATTAAGTCTTTTTCTGGCGAAGGTATTATAATTAATAACGATAACGCCAAAGGCGTCATATTTAAAGGAATAAATAAAGATGAAAAAAGGTCTGTTGAATTTTTAGATAAAAATATCACTAGTGGAAATGTAAAAGCTTTTAATAAAAATCAAGTTTTTATAGGAACAGAACTTGCGTATAATTTAAATCTTCAAAAAGGTGACAAAATAAACCTTATGTCTTCAGCTTTCGTAGCAACACCTCTAGGCAGTTTACCAAAACAAGAAAGTTTTAAAATAGCAGGAACTTTTACTACAGGTTTTTTAGAATTTGATCAAAATATTATTTTTTTAGAAATTAAAGATGCTTTATCAATTTTTAACAAAGAAGAAAAAGATCAAAATGTTGAAATTTATTTAAAAGATCCTTTAAAAGCTAATTTAATAAAAAATAAAATAGAACAAATAAATCCAAATTATTTTATTTACACATGGTCTGATTTGAACAAATCTTTTTTTAGTGCTCTAAAAGTAGAGAGAAATGTAATGTTTATTATACTAACACTAATTGTAATAGTCGCTGCATTCAATATTATATCTGGATTAACTATATTGATAAAAAATAAAACTAAAGAGATTGCTATTTTAAAGACTTTAGGTCTCAGCAATAATTCAATTAAAAAATCTTTTTTTTTAACTGGTTTTTCCATAGGTTTTTTTGCAACAATAAGTGGAATTATTTTAGGAATTGTATTCTCACATAATATTGAAAGATTAAGAATTGTTCTATCTTCTGTATTTAATTTAGAAATTTTTCCACCGGATATTTATTTTTTAGAAAAACTACCAAGTGAAATTAGTTTTTTTTCGATTTTGATAATATTTATTTTATCACTTACAGTCTCAGCAATTGCATCTTATTTACCAGCAATGGCTATTTCAAAAATGAAAACTTTTAGAGCGCTTAAATATGAATAAAATTTTACTTGAAACCATTAATATAAAAAAAAAGTATGAACATATAAACGGAAATATTACTCTTTTTAATAATTTAAACCTTAAAATTAAACATGGAGATCTTATTGCACTTGTAGGGCCGTCTGGTTCTGGAAAGTCCTCTTTACTCCATCTTTTTGCTTTACTTGATAACCCTTCTAGAGGAAAAATATTAATTAATAATAAAGGAACAAATAATTTAACAGAAAATCAAAAAGATGAATTAAGAAGAAAATATATTTCAATTATATTTCAAGATAACAATTTACTAACAGATTTTACGGCATTAGAGAATGTTATGATGCCGTTATTAATAAAAGGAGATAATAAAACAAAAGACATTATGACAAAAGCAAAAGGAATATTGAAAGATGTAAAAATTTTAAATAGATCTAATCATTTTCCATCTGAACTTTCTGGAGGAGAACAACAAAGAGTTGCTATTGCTAGAGCATTAATTGCGGAAACTGATTTAATTCTAGCTGATGAACCAACAGGTAATTTAGATTTTCAAACATCTCAGGAAATATTTTCATTATTTTTAAAATTAAAAAAACTAAAAAAAACAATTATTTTTGCAACTCATAATAGAGAAATTGCTAACAGGGCTGATTACAAGTTGTTTATTTCAAATGGTAATATAAAACGAGTTAATGCTAGTAGGTGACAAAAGTTTTAATAACATAAAGATCCATACCCAGTACTCTATCTGTGAAGGTGCTATTAAAATAGATGATCTAGCTGATTATTGTAAATCTAACAAAATCAGATCAATAGGACTTGCTGATAGTTATAATTTATGTGGCGCTTTAGAATTTTCAGAAAAATTGACAAAAGTGGGAACTCAACCTTTAATTGGAACTCAAATAAATCTTAGAGCTCAAAACGAAATTGGAAAAGTAACTTTGTATGCTACTTCTGAGGATGGTTTTAGAAACTTAACAAAATTATCGTCATCAAGTTATTTGAAAAACAATGATGCAGAAGAGCCTTTCTGCGATATGAACGAACTTATCTTAAACAACAAAGATTTGATTTTACTTACAGGTAATTATCATAATTTTTTTGGCAAATTGTTATTTGCCAACAAAATTAAAGATTTTGAAAAAATTATAAAATCTTTAAGAGGCCATTTTAATAATAGAATATATTTTGAAATTCAGAGACACGGAGAAAGTGAAGAAAAAAATTTTGAAAATCATTTATTTAATTATTCAAAAACTCTAGATATCCCTTTAATAGCAACACAAGAAGTTTTTTATTTACAAGATGATATGTACGAAGCTCACGACGCACTTACTTGTATTGGAAAAAAACAATTTATTGACGATAAAAGTCGGTTTAAATATAGTAATCAACATTTCTTTAAAAAAAAAGAAGAGCTTATAAAATTATATTCAGATATACCTGAAGCATTAGAAAATAATTATAACTTTCATTTAAGATTTAATTATAAGCCAAAAAAGTCTAAACCTATATTACCATCAATTGCTAACGCACAAAGTAACTCTCCAGAAGAAGAGCTGATGAAGCAAGCCAAAGATGGTTTAGCCAATCGAATAAAAAACTTCATATTAAAAAAAAGCCCAAATAAAAATATTAAACAAATTAAGATTACTTATGAAGATAGATTATCTCATGAAATAGATATTATTAATTCAATGGATTATGCTAGTTATTTTCTAATCGTTTCTGATTATATTAAATGGGCAAAAAAAAACTTTATACCAGTTGGTCCAGGAAGAGGGTCTGGAGCAGGTTCTCTAGTGGCATATTGTTTAGATATTACTGATTTAGATCCAATAGAGTTCGACTTAATTTTTGAGAGATTTTTAAATCCAGATAGAATTTCAATGCCTGATTTTGATATAGATTTTTGCGAGGAAAAGAGAGATCAAGTATTTGAGTATTTAAAGAACAAATATAAAGATGGTGTAGCTCATATAATTACATTTGGAAAATTAAAAGCTAGAATGGCTTTAAGAGATGTAGGAAGAGTTTTAGGATTACCCTACGGTCATGTAGATAAAATATGTAAAATGGTTCCATTTGATCCCTCAAGACCATTAACATTACAAGAGTCAATTGATAGAGAACCAAGATTTAAAGAAGAAATTAGAAACAATAAAAAAGTTAAAAAACTTTTAGATTTATCTTTAAAGCTTGAGGGACTTAATCGAAATATGGCCACTCATGCAGCTGGAGTAGTTATAGCAGGCAATAAATTAGCTGAACAGTTTCCATTATATGTTGATCGAAGTTCCAATTTAATTTTACCCTCTACCCAGTACGATATGTACTCATCAGAAAATGCAGGATTAGTTAAGTTTGATTTATTGGGTTTAAAAACACTAACAGTTATAGATAAAACAATTAAAAGGTTAAAATTAAAAAATATAGAACTAGAGATCAGCTCAATTAATCAGAATGATGAAAAAGTTTTCTCTCTTTTATCAACTGGTGAAACAACCGGATTATTTCAGCTTGAAAGTGCAGGAATGAGAGATGCAATCAAACAAATGAAACCAAATAAGTTCGATGACATTATTGCTCTTGTAGCTTTATATAGACCTGGGCCAATGAGTAATATTCCAATTTACAATGATTGTAAAAATGGAGTCAAAGAACCTGATTACATTCATCCGACACTAAAGGAAATTTTAAAACCAACTTACGGGATTATAATTTACCAGGAGCAAGTAATGCAAATTGCTCAGATATTGGCAGGATTCACTGCTGGAGAAGCGGACATTCTAAGGCGAGCAATGGGTAAAAAAAAGAAAGCAGAATTAGACAAGCAGAAAGAAAGATTCATCAATGGAGCTTTAAAAAATGGTATCGCAAAAGATGTAGCTAATTTTGTATTTACTAAAATCGAACCATTTGCTCAATACGGTTTTAACAAAAGTCATGCCGCCGCATATGCTTTGATAGCTTACCAAACAGCATATCTTAAAACTTATCACAAAGAGGATTTTATAGCGGCAACAATGTCAACTGAGTTAACTAACACGTCTAAATTAAGAGAATTCGTTGAGGAGTTAAAAAGATTAAATATTGAAATTATTAGACCATCAATCAATAAATCATTCGCAGAATTTAAAGCCATTGATGGAAAACTTTTTTATGGTCTTGGGGCAATTAAAAATGTTGGATTTGAAGCGGTATCTAATATCGTAAAAGAAAGAGAAAAAAATGGTAAATTTAAAACATTTGTGAATTTTATTCATAGAGTGAATATAAAAGATGTTAATAAACTTCAATTAGAGGGATTTGTTAAAGCTGGAGTTTTTGACGAATTCGATAAAGATAGAAATAAAATTTTAAGTTCAATCCCTAAAATAATTCAACAAATTAAAAATATTAACGATGACAAAAATAGTCATCAAACAAATTTATTTGAACAACAAGAAAATATAAAAGAAAATTTTGATTTTTTACCATACAAACCTTGGAAACAAAAAGAGCTTTTAACTGAAGAATTCAAATCTTTGGGTTTTTATTTATCTGATCATCCTTTAAATGAATACGAAGATGTATTTAATCAACTTAAAATAACTTCCTACAATCAATTTTACGAAAATGATGATAATGAAGGTTTAGTTGCAGGAACTATCATGTCAATAATTGAAAAGAAAAGTGCAAAAGGCACACCTTATGGAATTGTCAAGTTTAGCGATCAAAAGGGTGAATTTGAACTTTTTTTATTTGCTGAGATACTAGTTTCAAATAGAGAAAAAATTAAAGAGTCAGAGTCTTTTGTCTTAACTTTGCAAAAAGATAGGATTATAGGGGACTCGTCAAAAAAAAGAATTAACGTTAAAAAAATATTAAGTCTTGATGAGGTAATTAATAAACCTTACTCAAAAGTAACAATAGAATTAAAAAATAATTATGATTTAAGCGAAATTAGCAAACTTTTATCTGATAATGGAGAAACAGAGATAAAATTAATTATACAAGATCATGATAAAAAAGCTCATTACTCTCTTCAAAATAATAGAAAATTTGATTTAAAACACCTCAAAGCTCTAAAAGCTAAAGAATATGTGGAAAAAATAACAGTATAGAGTATTGATTTTTTACCTTGTTTGTATATATCAGTAGATAATTTCGCACACAGTTACAAGGGCATAGCCCTACCGGTCCATTAATTTGGAATTACTGTGGTGGATTAACCGGAAAATTTATGAACGTACCAAAAGTAGATATTAAACAATTATTAGAAGCAGGAGTGCACCTTGGTCACAAAACATTAAGGTGGAACCCAAAAATGAAGAGATACATTTTTGGAGAAAAGAATTCGATTCACATAATTGACTTGACCCAAACAGTAGACTTTTTTAAAAATGCATTAACACAAGTTCATAAAGTTATAGCTGGCGGCGGAAAACTACTAATCGTCTCGACAAAAAAACAAGCTTCAGAACAAGTAAGTGACCTTGCAAAAGAAACAGGACAATATTTTGTCAATTACAGATGGTTAGGTGGAATGTTGACAAACTGGAATACAATACAAAATTCTATTAAAAGGTTAAAAAAATTGAATGATCAGCTTTCTAAAGAAAATTTAGGGTTTACAAAAAAAGAAATTTTGAAATTTGGTAAAGATAAAGAAAAGCTTCAAAGATCTCTTGGCGGAATTGCAGAAATGAAAAAAACACCTGACTTAATTTTTATCATTGATACAAACGCGGAGGCACTTGCCGTAGCAGAAGCAAAAAAGTTAGGTATACCTATCATAGCGATATTAGACACTAATTCAGATCCAACCGGTATTGATTATCCAATTCCAGGTAACGACGATGCTAGAAGATCAATAAACCTTTATTGTGAATTATTAAAAAACACCATCAAGGATGCTGAAAAATTTATAAAGGGTCCAGATAAAAACGAAGAAAAAAATACTAAACCCACTACCAAAGAAAAATAATTTTTAAAATTATTAGATGTCAAATAAAGATATATTAAATAATATTAAAAGGCTAAGAGAGATGACTGGTGTAGGCTTTAAAGATTGTAAAATAGCTTTAGATGAAACAAAAGGTGATTTAGAAAAATCAATAGAATTTTTAAGAAAAAAAGGAATTGCAAAAGCCTCAAAAAAAATGAGTAGAACTGCATCTGAGGGATTAGTATTAGTTAAAGAAGAAAACGGCCAGATATCATTAATTGAAATTAATAGCGAAACAGATTTTGTGGCAAAAAATCAAGACTTTATAAATTTTTGCAAAGAATTATCTAACATAAATTTTTCCTCAAAAGGAGATTTAGATAAATTAAATACCTCTAAAATGAACGATGGAACACTAGTCAAAGATAGCTTAGTAAATTTGATAGCTAAAATTGGTGAAAAAATTACTGTTAGAAGAACAAATTTCTTTGATAACTCCACAGGATCTAATTTTTTTTATGTTCATTCAGCAATTGAAAAGAATATTGGTAAAATAATTTCTGTTGTAAAATTAGAAGGAATTCAAAAAGGAAAAAATGATGAAATTGGTCCGAAAATGGCTATGCATGTAGCAGCGTCAAATCCATTAGCAATAGATCAAGATGGAATTGATAAAATTATCGTAGATAAAGAATTAGAAATAATAAAAGCTGAAATTACCAATTCAGGCAAGCCAGCTGAAATGGCAGAAAAAATTTCGAAAGGGAAGATTTCTAAATTTTTAAATGATAACTCCCTTTTAAATCAAATATGGATAATGGATTCTAAAAAGAAGGTCTCAGAAGTTTTAAAAGAAAGCTCTATAGACAAACCAATAAAAGTATTAGATTTTATTAAATATAAAGTTGGAGAAGGAGTCTAAGAGTGAGCAATGAGTTTAATGCAAATAACTATTCATCAAAGATGGATAAAAGCATCCAATCTTTAAAAAAAGATATTTCAACATTACGAACGGGAAGAGCAAATACCAATATGCTTGATACAATTAAAGTTGATGTTTACGGTCAATTAATGCCGATTGAACAATTAGCAACAATTAGTGTTCCAGAAGCAAGATTAATCTCAATTCAAGTTTGGGATAAAACAAACACTGCTTTAATAGAAAGTACAATTCAGAAATCTGAACTTGGCATCAACCCTCAAACAGATGGTCAAATTATAAGGTTGAGAATACCAGATTTAACAGAAGAGAGAAGAAATGATTTAATTAAAGTTTTAAAAAATATGGGTGAGAAAGGTAAAGTTGCAATTAGAAACATAAGAAGAGAAGCTAATGAAGAGTTAAAGAAAAAATTAAAAGATAAAATTATTTCTGAGGACGATAGCAAAAATTTTGAAAAAAATATTCAAAAACTAACTGACATAAATATAGAAAATATAGACAAAATTTTAACAGATAAAGAAAAAGAGATCAGCCAGATATGAATAAGCTCAACCATGTCGCCTTTATCATGGATGGCAATGGAAGATGGGGAATTAAAAAAAATCGAGGTAGAAATTACGGTCATTTAAAAGGTGTAGAAACAGTTAAAAAAATAGTATCAAGTTCTGTAAAATTAAAAATTCCAATTATAACATTTTATGTTTTTTCCTCTGAAAACTGGAAACGGCCAAAGAAGGAAATATTATATTTATTCAAACTTATTGAAAAATACTTCACAATAGAAATCGACAATATTATTAAACAAGGTATTAAAATAAATATCTTAGGCGAAATAAACACTCTATCAAGAGATATTAAATCAACTTTAAAAAAAACAATTCATTTAACTAAATTAAATAAAAAAATTATTGTTAATTTGGCAATTAACTATGGATCACAAAATGAAATTTTAAATGCTCTTAAAAAAACTAGAAAAAATCTTAATATTAAGAATATTGAAAAAAACTTGTACACTAAAAACTTACCTAATCCAGATATTTTAATCAGAACTGGAGGACACCAAAGATTAAGTAATTTTATGCTTTGGCAATTAGCTTATTCAGAGCTATTCTTTTTAGAAAAATTATGGCCAGATTTTAATTCAATTGATTTAAAAAAAATTATCAATAAATATGGAAAAAAGAAAAGAAATTTTGGCAATATATGATTTTAAAAAATCTTAAAAAAAGAATTATCACGTCATTAGTTTTATTATTTTTAGTCTTTTTAATTATTAAGTTTGACTCAATATTAATATTAAGTCTAATTATTTTTGGAGTATTATCAATAATTGAATTTTTTAACATTACTCAAAAAATTTTTAAAAATAGTTTACTAAAACTGGTTTCAAATATTTTTTTTTCTATTTTTATTTTTATTTTTTGCTTTATGTTCTTTTTCTTTTCAAATTTCCTTCAACTAAAGATCATAGTTTACATACTTTTATTAGGATGTATTGCTTCAGATATAGGGGGGTTTGTTTTTGGCAAGACATTTAAAGGACCAAAATTAACAAAGATAAGTCCTAACAAAACGATAGCAGGGGTATTTGGTTCAATAATATTTACAATTATTTCTATAACAATTTTAGCTTTTTATTTTACAAAGACGTTTGATTATAAATTTTTGATTATTGCATTCATAACATCAGTATCTTGTCAAATTGGTGATTTAATTTTTTCTTTCTTAAAACGCAAAGCTAAAATTAAAGATACTGGAAATTTTTTACCAGGTCATGGCGGAATATTAGATAGACTAGATGGAATTTTTTTAGGAATACCGGTAAGTTTTTATTTTTTAACTTTAATATTTTAAATGAAAAAAACAATTTCAATACTAGGATCAACAGGCTCTATAGGATTTACCGCACTTCACATCATAGATAAAAAAAAAAAGTTCTTTAATGTTGATTTGTTATCAGCAAATAGAAATTTCAAAAAAATTTGTTATCAAATAAAAAAGTATAACCCAAAATTTTTTATTATTACAAATGCTGAAACTTTTATGAAAGTAAAAAAAAAATTTAAAACAAGCAAAACAAAGATATTAAATAATTTTGATAAAATAAATTTAAATAAAAAAACAGACATAACTATAGCAGCAATTCCTGGTATTGCTGGACTAAGTCCAACAATTAAATTAATAAAATTAAGTAAAAAATTACTTATTGCAAATAAAGAATCTATTATATGCGGATGGAATTTAATTAAGAATCACTCTTTAAAAAATAAAACTAAATTAATTCCAATCGACTCAGAACATTTTTCAATTTATAATATTCTTGCAAATCATAAATTAAGTGAAATAAATAAAATTTATATTACTGCTTCTGGAGGGCCTTTTTTAAACTATAAAAAAAATCAATTTAAAAAAATTACTCCATCTGATGCGCTCAAACATCCTAAATGGAAAATGGGAAAAAAAATCACAATTGACTCCTCGACATTAATGAATAAAATTTTAGAGTTAGTTGAAGCAGAAAAGTTATTTAATTTACATAACAAAAAATTAGATATCATAATTCATCCCGAAAGTTTAGTTCATGCTATAGTTGAGCTTAAAAATGGTTTATCTAAGTTCATTTACCATAACACTTCTATGATAGTTCCTCTTGCTAATGCTATTTTTGATGGGAATCTTGATATCAATCAATTTTATAAGATTAAAAAAAAAAAATTTGCAATTAACATTCATAATTTAACTTTTAAAAAAGTTGATTATAAAGTTTTTCCAACTATTTTTTTGAAAAAGGAAGCAAACAGATACCCATCAAGCTCTATAATAATTAATGCTTGTAATGAAATATTAGTTGATCAATTTCTTAATAAAAATATACCTTTTTTGAGCATTTATAAGATAATTAAAACCATTCTGAACGATAGAAATTATATGAAATATGCTATAAAGAAACCTAAAAATTTACACCAAATAAATAAAATAGACTTTTGGGCTAGGAAAATTACTCTGAGTAAGATTGATAAAATTTATGTATAAAATTTGCGTTTTAATAATAATAGTATTGTCACAATTCTTTTCTCTCAAGGCTGATGAATTGGTTAACAAATTAGTAATAAATGGAAACAAAAGAGTAAGTGATCAAACTGTTAAAATATATGGAGACATTAATTTAAATAATAAAATAAATGAAGCGAAAATAAATAAAATTATTAAAGATCTTTATGAAACGAATTTTTTTAAAAATGTACAAGTCAAATTTATCAACAATATTTTAGAGATAAATTTAGAAGAGTATCCAATTGTAAATCAACTTGTATTTGTTGGGGAGCCAAGTAATAAAATAAAAGAGCAATTAAAAAAGAATATTTTTTTAAAAGAAAAAAGATCGTTTATAAAATCCATTCTTTCTAAAGATTTAGAAATTATAAAAAGATTATACTCATCTTTAGGTTACAATTTTTCAAAAGTTGAAGCAAAAGTTAAAAAAATTAATGAAAATAATTTTGATTTAATATTTGAGATTAACAGGGGTCAACAAACAAAAATTTCAACAATATCCTTTACTGGTAATAAAAAGATAAGAGATAATAGATTACGAGATGTTATTGCAAGTGAAGAAAATAAATTTTGGAAATTCCTTTCAAGAAATACAAAGTTTAGTCAAAATTTGATAAATTTAGATTTAAGATTGCTTACAAATTACTATAAATCACTAGGATATTATGAGGTAGTAATCAATTCAAATTCCGCAGAATTAAATGAAACAGGTGATATTGATTTAATTTATTCAATTGAAGCTGGCAACAGATATACAATCAACAAAATTATTACTAATGCTGACCCAGTCTTTGATAAAAAAATATTTTTTAATTTAAATGACGAATACAAAAAATTTATAGGTGAATATCATTCTCCGTTTAAAGTAAAAAAATTGTTAGAAAAAATAGATGATTTAATTGAAAATAATAATTTACAATTCGTAGAACATAACGTTGAAGAAATTATTGATAATGAAACTATAACTATTAAATTTAATATTTATGAAGGAGAAAAATTTTTAGTAGAAAGAATAAATATCACTGGTAATAATGTTACAAATGAATCTGTTATCAGAAGTGAAGTTTTATTAGATGAAGGAGATCCTTTTACAAATCTAGGTCTAGAAAAATCAGTAGCTAACATAAAGTCTAGAAATATTTTTAACAACGTCAAAGCACAAATTGAAAATGGTTCAGAAGCAAATTTAAAAATAATAAATATTGATGTTGAAGAAAGACCAACAGGAGAAATTAGTGCTGGAGCCGGGATAGGTACCAATGGAGGTAGCTTTGCTATTCAAGTATCTGAAAATAATTGGCTTGGTGAAGGGAAGAGAGTCAGATTTGATATAGAAGCAAGTAGTGAGTCGCTTTCTGGGAATCTTAATTATGTTGATCCAAATTATAATTTTTTAGGAAATGAAATAGGCTATTCATTGTTTAGTACTACCAATGATAAACCTGATCAAGGTTATGAAAACTCTTTAGTAGGTGCAGGAATAAATACTAAATTTGAACAGTATCAAGACATATACACAAATCTTGGTATCTCAATGACTTACGATGATTTGAGAACTGATGGTTCTGCTTCGGATAAATTAAAAAAACAAAGTGGTGAATTTTCTGAACTTGCAGCTAATTATGGATTTTCATATGACCAAAGAAATAGATCTTTCATGCCGACAAGTGGAAGTATAATTAGTTTTAACCAAGTACTACCAGTCTTCGCTGACAAGAAATTTTTTGCAAATACATTCGCAGCAAGTACTTACAAAAGCCTCACAGAAGATGTCGTTTTGGCTAGTAAATTTTATTTAACAACTATTGACGGTATTGGTGATGATGATGTTCGAATTAATAAAAGAAATTTTTTAAGATCAAGTAAATTAAGAGGTTTTCAACAAGGTAAGGTTGGTCCAAAAGATGGAGCTGATCACATAGGTGGAAATTACGCTACAGCATTAAACTTTGAAATGAATTTACCAAATCTACTACCAGATTCCACTAATATAGATGTTGGATTGTTTCTTGATTTTGGTAATGTATGGGGTGTTGATTATGATAGCTCAATAGATAGCAGTAACAAGTTAAGATCATCAACTGGTGTCGTAGCTAACTGGATATCTCCTTTAGGCCCACTATCCTTTACTTTTGCATCTAATTTGACTAAGGCAAATACGGATGAAACTGAAAGTTTTAACTTTAATTTAGGAACTACATTTTAGATGAATAATTTTAAAAAAATACTTCTTGTATTAATATTAATATTTCCAATCAATAACTCTTTTGCAGAAGCTCCTTATTACATAGATTTTAAATTTATTTTAAATGAAAGTGATGCTGGAAAAAAAGCACAATTAGAATTAAAAAAAAGATTAAATGATGGCGTTAAATCTTTAAGTACGAGAGAAAAAAATTTACAAGAGAGTGAGAGAAAAATATTAGAACAAAAAAAAATAATTTCAGCAGAAGAATACAAAAAAAAAGTAAATGAATTAAGAAATAAAGTATCAAAATTACAGAAAGATCGTAATACTCTTTTAGAAAAGACAGCCAATCAAAGAGCGAATGCAAGAAAACAGCTGCTAGAGAATCTAAACCCAATATTAAAAAAGTACATGGTAGAGAAGAAAATAAGAATGATAATAGATAAAAAAAATTTAATTTTAGCAGATGAAAACTTAAATATAACTAAAGATATTATTAAATTATTAAACAACAAATTAAAAACAATAAAATTAAACTAGCAAGTTTAATGAAATTAGAAAATTTTTTAAAAAAAAAAATTAATATAAAAAAATTATTTCCACAACATAAAATAAAAAATAATTTTATCATTCAAAATATTAAACCACTTAATAAAGCAAAAAAAAATGATCTTACTTTCTTCGACTCCATTAAATATAAAATTAATGCAAGTGAAACTAAAGGAAGCGCGTGTATCACAACTCAAAAGCTAGAAAAATTTCTACCAAATAATACTCAAAAAATTATCGTTGAAAATGTGTTACTTGAATTAGCTTATACGTTAAAGAAAATCTATCCTAATGCCGATATTGATCATCCAGATTTATTATTAAAGTCACCAACAAAAAAAAATTATCAAACTGTTAAATTTGGTAACAATGTTTTAATTGGAAAAAATGTTAAATTAGGTAAAAATGTTACTATTGGTTCTAATTCAATTATTGAACAAAATGTTACTATTGGAAATAATTGTATAATTGGATCTAATGTAATTATTAAACACTCAATAATTGGAGACAGAGTTGTGTTACAAGACGGATGTAAAATAGGACAAAAAGGTTTTGGATTTATACCAAATAAAAATAAGAATATTAAATTTCCTCATATTGGAAAAGTATTAATAGATGACGACGTTGAGATAGCTTCTAACTGCACTATTGATCGAGGTTCTGTTGATGATACATCTTTAGGTAAAAATACTTATTTAGATAACCAAGTTCATATTGCTCATAATGTAAAAATTGGTTCTAATTGCATGATAGCTGGTCAAGTTGGTTTCGCTGGTAGCTCAACTATTGGAAACAACGTATCAATTGGTGGTCAGGCAGGTATATCAGGGCATTTAAAAATTGGTAATAACGTAAAAATTGCTGGTGGCAGCGGAGTGATTAAAGATGTAAAAGATAATCAAATCGTTATGGGTTATCCCGCTATTCCATTTAAAGATTTTATAAAAAATTGGAAAAAATAATAATGGATGAAACAGAGATAGATAAAAAAAAAATTGAAAGCCTTTTACCGCATAGAGAGCCAATGCTTTTGATAGATAAACTTACTAAAATAGTTCCACTTAAATCTGCTACAGCAATTATGTATGTTAAAAAAAATGGCTTTTATGTCCAAGGTCATTTCCCTGGACAACCAGTAATGCCTGGAGTCTTAATAATAGAAGCTTTTGGACAAGCAGCAGCAGCGCTGACAGCCCACGGTATTGATCCAAAGGAATACGCCAATAAACTAGTTTATTTAATGGGGGTTGATAAAGCTAGATTTAGAAGTCCTGTAATACCTGACTG
>VMHT01010004.1_pt1 | contig 13932 bp, 20 predicted proteins | sample 4693611 | NCBI WGS metagenome assembly VMHT01 (sample SAMN12280063, study PRJNA550983) | marine metagenome | isolation source: seawater sampled from same location over 5 years 0.02-0.2 micron viral filtrate | place: USA: collected off the coast of southern California halfway between the port... ... | reverse complement strand
TCATCATTGTCTACTGCGGAATATCCCCAGTGAATTGTGTTGATAACATTATCTTTGCTATCGTGGGAAATTTTTGCGTCTAACGCATTAATTGTCCACTTGTAAGTGTTTGCCATTTTTATTTATTTATTTATTTATGTTAATTTTAAAAAGTTACTACTGCTGATGGAGCACCTTTCATCATAACTCTTGGTGTATAACCCTGTGTGCCAGATAAACTTTTAAATACGAATGATAAAGTTGTAGTTCCATTACCGGTTACAACTACATCAACTTTAACTGCTGTTTGTCTTGATCTTGCCGTTGCATACCAATTACCGCTTTGATTTGTACAACTATAAACAACATCTACAACTCCGTTTGTACCTCCAATTCCAGTAAATTCCACTACTGCAGATGCACCATTACCCGATCCTGTAACTGTTGCAATTGTATAACCTGTTGTATTTAAACTGGCAACAGCAAAATTAGAATGTTTTATATCTTTAGCTATTAACTCTCCGTCCACCTCAAGTTTAGCTCTAGGCGAAGTCGTCCCGATTCCTACTTTTCCAGAGGCATCAATTACAAGTCTATCATTTGTACCAAGATTAGGGTTATGACTATCTGTTCCACCTGATATTTTGAATTTATCACTATCTGAATTATCTACACCCATAGTCCAATCTAAACCACCATCTCCAACGTTGAATGAAATCTTAGGATCATCTCCAGCTGGATTACCCACGTTTAATGATAATCGTATTGCAGCATTTGCACCCGTGCTGTTATTCATAAATATAACATTACTTTCTGCTGTTTGATCTTGTTGAACTTGAAGTTTAGCGCTAGGCGAAGTCGTCCCGATACCTACTTTACCATTTACAAATGTTGCAAAAACTCCATTAGCATCAGCAACATCTAATGTATTTCTTCCATCGGATGCTTCATTATTTTTAATTAGCATGCCGTGATTAACACCTGAAAAAGCATGACAAAACTCAGCCATATAATTACCAGTAAAACTACCAGCAGCAGTTGCATGACTCATTACTTGTAACATAGGTGTCCCACTTGCGGCAGCATTATAAAGGTGTAATTGAGCTGAAGGCGAAATCGTTCCAATTCCGACTTTACCATCATTCTGAATAACCATTCTTGACACACTGTTTAATCTATCAAAAAACTCTAAATCGGTACCTGCGCTTATATTAGTTCCTATTTCCCATCTATCCGCTTGAGTTCCGCCTGAATTAGAATTAAACCAAATTGAAGCATTTTGATTATTAGTAGTAGATTTTACATAAACAATAGCCGCGTTTGCGTCTTCTATGTGTAATTTATAAGCTGGCGATGTGGTTCCGATTCCTACTTTGCCAGCGTTTGTAATCCTCATTCTTTCAGTACCACTACCAAAAAATCTATGGTAACCACTTGTGTTATAACCCATATAACCCCAGGTTCCACCACCAAATATTTCATATTGATTATCAGCAGTTCCAAAGAATAGTTGCCCTTGGTTAGTTGATTTTGCTAAATATACATTTGCATTTCCTATATTTAACCCACTTGTTGTAGTTTCAATATATGAATGTAATGCCCCATTTTTTTCAAAACGAATTTGTTGTGATGCGGCAGTATCATCTCTTGATAGATTTAAATAACCAGGACCAATCTCCGCTGCATTTACATCTCCATTAGAGGCTCCAACACCAGCGGTTGTGTTTATACCAGTTGTAAAAGCTGAAGCTCTAATAGTACCAACAGCCGAAATAGAACCAGAAACACCGCTGCCACTATTGTGGCTCCTCCCAACGCACATGGTATAACCTGTGTTAGCAGTAGCTGAAATTGAATTAGGGTTATTAATACCTACTGCATCTCTAAAAGTATATGCAAAGTTTGTACTAATACTTTGGTCAGTAGAAACGTAAAATCCACCTCCAACTAACGCGGTTCCTCCATTTACTTCTAATTTATAACTAGGCGAAGTCGTCCCGATCCCGAAGTTACCATTTTTTAAAACCGCACTACCTGCAAACACACCTGATGAATTATAATTTTGTATTTCTAAATAATCAGCTCCACTATAAGCGCCATTTATTTGAAAAGCTGCATAGTTAGAATTATATATTGCGCCAGTTGCTGTATTTCTATTAAATCCAATTCTACCACCATCAGCATTTTGAATTTTTAAATTTCCAATTTTAACACTTCCTGATACTTCAAGTTTTTCAGCAGGCGAAGTCGTTCCGATACCTACGTTACCGTTTCCTTTTACAATTAAATCAGTGTTTCCAGAAGCATCTCTAACTTCAAACGTTCGACCATTTGAACTATTTCCACCACCTATAACTAACAAACCATAAGATGTAGCAGTTGAACCACTATTGTTTTCTATTGTGACTAATGGCACACCTGATGTTGCTGCACCAATAAACGATGCTCCAACTCCTATTATATCACCAGCAAAAGTTGCATTTTGACTACCATCTAATGTTAACGCTGTTCCGTTATTGCCGTATAAGTATAAATTACCGTTATCGTGTGCATGGAGTACATTTTTGCCACCCGCCACAAGTTTTATATTATCAGCTCCACTAAAAGATAAATAAGTATTTGTATCACCACTATGTATCAGCTTGTCTGGAATAGAAATATCTCCTGTAAAAGTACCCCCGGCTAATGGCATTTTAGTTCCAATACTATTAGCGGTTGTCGTTGCAAAATTTGGATCGTCACCTAATGCCGCAGCTAGTTCATTTAAAGTGTTTAATGTTGCAGGTGAACTGTCGACTAAATCACTTACCGCGGTGTCTACATATGTTTCTGTAGCTAAATCAGATATTGTTACAGCTTTTATACCAGCTAAATCTGTCAATTCAGAGTCCATTAAAGCGCCGGCAGCAGTTACATTTACTGTATCTGTTACATCGGCGGAAGCCTCTATTGCATTTAACTTAGTATGATCAGCATCAGTAAATACATTTGAATCAGTTGCCGCTTCAACAGCTGCTCTAATTTCAGCATTTGTTTGATCCGCTGTAGCGTTAGCTTCTATGCCATCTAATTTAGTTCCATCAACAGAAACATCTCTACCATCAAACGTACTGTTAGTAGTTATAGCTCCTGTTATCGCACCACCCGCTAAAGGTAAGTGCCCAACTTGTGAATACGTATAAGCTGTATTCCAATTAGAAGAATTATTTGTAGTTATGCTATACACACCCGAACCGTTAGTTGTCATTAAACCAGCGGACGAAAAGTCGTTGTCATATAAAATATCATCAGCAGCTGTAACGCTACTGAAAGATATAACTTCTATGTCGCTTGAATTTGGTGGAGCGGTGCTAAAGGTAAGAGTTGTACCACTTAAAGAATAATTATCTTTATGTTGGTATACACCGTCTATATATACTTGTGTTTTATTTTCGTTGTCTAAACTATTGGCTAAAGTAAAAGCAGTTGTGCTGCCATTGCCAGTAAAACCATCTTGGTATATAACACTTGCAGAAGTGGTGGTATTTATCCAGTTTACACCAGATCCAGTTGAAGACAATACTTGTCCACTGTTCCCTATGTCTCCACTAGAATCATATACTCCTGCGGCTATTTTTATATCGGTTAAAAACTTTTTAGCCATGTATTTTATTTAAATTATCCTATTTTACTAACAAGAACTCTCATGTCAGTTGATGCTGGTGCCGAGGCAAAACTAATTGTAACTTGATTAACTGTATTTCTTGTAACGTCTGCAAAAACAGTTTCACTGTTTGTTAGATCATATATTTGTACAATAACGTCTTTAGTATTAAAACTGTGTGTTAATGCAAAAGATGTTGCAGATCCATCACCTATAGTGAATGCTTTTGTACTGTTTTCTACTACTTGTATTTTTTTATATGTTGAACCATCTTCAGTTATTTGCCATATATTATTAGCTTCATTCCATCTTAATGCAACATTTGTTTCATCTCCTCTTTCTACTTCTATACCCGCATTTTCAGTAGCTGTAGAACCAGTAAAATTACTATTTAAAGTAATTATATTATCAGCTAAATTAATTGTTTCTGAATTTACAGTAGTTGTCGTTCCTGATACCGTTAAGTCTCCTGTTACTACAAGGTCATTACCTATTGTAACATCATCGGGTAAACCTATAGTTACTTTATTATTAGAAACTAATGTTGTTACTTCATTAGCAGTTCCTTGAAAAACTAATGTATCACTTCCTACAGATACTACATCTGTATTAGGCGTGCCTTCAGCATCACTTATTGTTAAATCTGTACTTATTGAAGCCGTACCAGCAGCTGTTAATTGACCTTGTGCATTTACTGTAAATGTTGGAATTGCTGTGGCTGAGCCATATGAACCAGCAGTTACAGCTGTATTTGTAATAGAAATATCGTCTGCATTTGCCGTAATACCAGTTCCACCAATAACATTCAGTGTCACAGCTCCGTTTGTTCCACCACCAGTTAAACCAGTTCCAGCGGTTATACCTGTTATATCACCAGTTAGATCTATCCAGTTTGAACCATCTGAAACAAAAAGTTTGCTAGATCCAGTATTAAAATATACTTGACCAGCCGATGGGCTTGAAGGAGCAGAACTATTAGGATGAAGTGTAGCATTTTGTAATTGATTATTTGCTAAATCAATATTACTTAAATATTTTGCCATAGTTTTATTTTAGTTTAAATATGCAGTACCTGAAGTGTCTGCACTAAATGTTATTGTTAAATTACTTAAAGAAGTGTATTGTACATCACCATAAACAAGATTATTACCAGTGTCTACAACACTTACACTTGGATATTTATTTAATGAATGATTTATATTCCAAACAGTTTGAGCTGATATTTGTTTAACAGCTGTTTTATCAGAATTTTGAAACATTGCAGTCATATTAGCTTGATCACCACCTGTTAAAGTACCATTGCTAGCTAACGAGTCTACAGTTAATTGTATTACATCGTTTGTTAAAAAATTAATCGTTTGAACCCTATAAACTCCAAAACTCAATGTGTCACTAGAATTATATATAGTTAAAACACCATCTTTAGACCTTATTTCTTCTATATATGTTTGTACATTACCATTCTCAGCATTTATTTTATTTAAATAAACTGTAGTTACAGCTGAAAAAGGTGTATTTGTAGTGCTATTATTATTAAAAGAAATTAATCCTTGACCTAGATTAGAATAACTTTGATTTTGATCATATTTATAAACAAATATATTACCTAATATATTAGATTGTTTTGCTAAATAATTGTTTATAGTTTCTATTGAAAAATTTCTAGTAGCTTTTGATGTAAAATCAGTTCCTAGTAAAGAATCATCTTTTATGATTTCATTGTCTTGTGTGTATTTACTTATTCTTGCCATTAAATTGGTTTTTGTGGATACGTTATATTATTTATGTCTACAGTTGAAGGTAAATCTCTTAACTGTTGTCTATACGTTAACCATTCTTGTTTTTTATCATTACTTAATTGAGCATCAGAAATCTGTGTCCAATCACATGATTTTAATAAATTATTTCTTTCGGATCTCAATATAGCGTATTTTTTGTTATTTATCTCAGTGTTTGTGAAAGGAACTTCAGTATGAATACCATCTATAACCTTACATCTAACACTATTAGCTTTTTCCCACTGTTGTTCTGTTAAAACAATATTTGGTGTAGGTATATTGTCACCATGTATTTCTAAAGTATAGAAACCAGTGTAATCACCATTGTTATCATATGTTGCATAATAATTCATAAATTATATTTTAATCTCCAAAAGCTATCCACCAAAAATCATTAGGACTATCTGTTACAGCTACAAAATTATTTTTATTTACACTGTAGGCATAGTTTGCACCATCTCCGGATCTACTATTTCTATTACACGTAACACTAACAGAATTACATCTAGTAGGAAAAGCTGTAGGAAAAGTTACTGTTACATCTTCAACACTACCTGTTTGATAACCCCACTTCATAAAAGTACCTGATGGTAGTTTTTGAGAATGTTTTTGATAAGTGGTGCTACTTGTGCTGCTTGTGCTTGCTGTTTTTGCAAAATCCCAAGATTGACCATCAACCTCTAAACCACCTTTTACTTCAACATAATCACCTGTTACATCTGTTCTATCTATTTTAAAGTAATATTGAGCACTACTAGCTACTTGTATTCCTTGATCTGTTATTTCTGTTTGGTTTGCTGTTTTAGCAAAAGCTACATTTGTTTCATTTATATCAAAAGAAGATCCAGGAAAAATAACATAACCAGAACTTAAAAAACCAACTCTTTTCCAATAAAATCTTAAATAAAGATTATCAGAAGATCCAGTTACATTAAAGGTGAAAGTTACAGCTCTTTGTGCAAAACTTAAATCTGATCCAGCCCCACTGTCTGATGCGCTATTTAAAAACTTATCTGCTATTATTTCTGTAAATGATGTATTTGTAGATATTTGAGCTCTTAATTCTATATATATTAAACCAGAAAAATTAGCACTTGTAGATGCAAAAGCATTTAGAGCGTTTGTTGTTATAGTCCCTGTATATGTACCTGTTCTATCACCAGTACCAAAACTAGCTTGTTTATATAAAGTACTAGATGTTTTAAATAAAGAATCCGTTATATTACCTATTGTAGTATAATTTGATCCCCAACAAGCAAACTGTAAGTCATTCATTGAACTAAATGTTGCACTAACTAAAGAAGTTAATGCAGATAAATTACCTTGTCTAACTTGTAGTTTAGGTGTACCACTAGTATCATTTATTATTAAACCTTGATCTGGATCTAATTCTACTCTATCAGAAGAAGATTTTATTTTATCTGTATTTATTGTCCAACCACCTATGTTACCAGAACCAGCACTAAGTTCACCAGAGAAACTTCCAGTAACACCGTTTAGCGGAACATTCAGTTTTAATTGATTGTTATCTAATACAAATGGCGTTGCTGTAGTTGTGCTAGATTTTATAATAAACTTGTCTGTTTGAAAAGTTACTGATGATACATCTGTTGTTGTTCCATTAGTAGCTAATATAGACATGCCAGTTACTACGTTTCCAGCTGTTGCTTGTAATGAATACCTAGATTCTGCAAAACCTTCTACCGTAGATATGCTACTCGTATTAGCTATAATATCTGCTCTAAGTCCAGAGTTTGCATCACCACCTACTAGCGCACTAAGTGTTGTAACCGAAGATGCTGAAGCAAAATCAGAATTAGTTGTGGTTGTAAAAACGTCATTAGCAAAAGCTTCGCTTACACTAACTGCAGTAAAAGTTCCATCAGCATTATCATACCCTGTAAAAAAGTTTGCAGCTAGACTATCTACTTTAGTTGCTGAAGCACTCTCCGCGTCTGATTGTGCTGTATTTATAACTGTATTTAAAGTGTCCGCAACACCTGTTATTGCATTACTTGAATTAAATGTAAACTGTGTTTTTAATTCTGTGACATCCGATGCTGAAGCTAGACTTGCATTTGTTATTGCATCTCCAGCGTGTGTAGTTACTGCTGTTGATAAAGCACCTGTTATATCATCAACATCATTGTTAGAATCAAAACTAAAAACCGCTTCTAATTTATCTAATGAATTAGCTGTAGCTTGAACAGCACTTGATGCTGCATTATTTATAGATGTGTTTAATGCACCAGATACACCGCTAACATTATCATTAGCATCAAAAGTGAAAACAGCATTTAATTTAGTAACATCAGATGCTGTAGAGCTTATATCACTTGTATTAGCACTTATATCATCAACTGCATCTGATAAACCTTGTACAGTACTACCTGTTCTAGGGTCTACAGTTAATGTCCAAACATTAGGTGTGCCAGAAACAAGTATATATGGTTTGTTGTCATCATTTGCATCATACCAAACCGAACTAACTGGCTCTGTAACGGCTGGAGCTGAATTTTGCCTAAAAATTTTAGGTTTTAAACCTATGGCTGTTGTGTTATTACCTATAGCAGTTGCATTGGTTGATGCGGCTGAAGCATTTACCGCTATTCCGCCATCTTGGCTAGCAACCCACGTGTTTGTTCCACTAACATCTTTTAATAAATAAGGTTTATTACCATCATTAGTATCATACCATATTGAACTTAGTGGGTTTGTAACAGCTGGAGCATCATCTTGAGAAAAAACCTTAGGTCTTAGATTAGCAGTTGCTTGAGCGGTTGCAATGGTTGAATCTATAGTTGCTGTCCATGTATTGGTTCCACTAACATCTTTAAGCATATAAAGCTTATTACCGTCGTTCGTATCATACCACAATGAATTTATTGGCACTGTTATAGCAGGAGCATCATCTTGCCTAAAAATTTGTGGAATTGCATCTTGTGCTGTTTTATTAGACGTTACTGTAGAACTCAAACTAGTTATAGAAGAAGCATTAGCTGTATTTGCTGTTGAATTTGCTGTTATAGCTGTTTCTGCATTACTTATAGACTGTGTATTGGTTGCTATTCTACCATCAAATGTTGCTGTCCAAACTTTTGGAGTGCCCGCTACTAATATATATATCTTATTATCATCATTACTATCAAACCATATTGAACCAGTCGGGTTATTAGCTGATGGCTCCGCATCTTGTCTAAACGTTAAAGGTTTATTATTTACCGCAGTTGTTAATGTAGTTACATCACTTGAAGTTGCAAAATCAGTATTAGTGGTAGTTGTAAATATATCGTTAGCAAAAGCCTCTGTTAAAGTACCAGCTCCTGTTGCATTATTATAATTTGTGAAAAATTTAGCTCCTAATGTATCAACTTTTGCAGCAGAAGCAGACTCTGCATCACTTCTAGCTGTATCTATAGCTGTATTTAGTGACTCTGAACCGTTTACACCTGATATATTGTTGCCTGTGTATGTAAATTGAGATTGAAGTTCTGTAATTTTAGCCGCTTCAGAAGAAATAGACGTAGAATTTGTTGTAATAGCTGTATTTGCTGATGCTAAAGAGCTAATATTTAAAGCTATTCTTCCATCTGTAGATTCTGTCCACACATTTGGGCTGCCCGACACCAAAACATATACTTTATTATCGTCATTTGTGTCAAACCATATAGATCCAACCGCTTCGGTTACACTTGGAGCATCATTTTGCCTAAAAATATCAGGTTTTAGGTTAAGATTTGATGTTAATGTTGTTACTGAAGCTGCAGAAGCTAGTGATGCGTTAGTAATTGCAGTATTTGCGCTAGTATTTACAGCCGTTGCAAGACTTCCGCCTGGTGTCATACCATCTACATCACCATTACTATCAAAACTGAACACAGCTTCAAGTTTATCTAAGTCACTAGCGACTGCTCCGGTAGCAGAAGTAACAGTGCTACTAACACTTGTTGATAAAGCACCAGCAATTCCTGTAATATCTGCGCCTGAAAACGTAAATTGTGACTCTAATTCTGTTACCTTGCTAGCACTTGAGCCTATATTTGTAGCATTTGTACTTATTCCACTGTTTGCGGTAGCTATAGCTGAAGTATTCTGTGTTAAAGTGCCACCTTGTGTATTGACAATACTTGTTAAAGACGTAAGCTGTGCCGCCGAGGCATAATCTGTAGATGCCGATGTGTTTAATATTGAATCAGCAAATGATTGAGATAAACTCGTTAGGTTTCCACTACTGTCAAATGTACCAAAAGTAGAAGCTAGATTAACAGCATATGTAGCTGTAGCAGATATACTATTAGCGTTGGTAGTTATACTAACATTAGCCGTAGCTAGTGCATTAGTATTTGTAGTAATACTAGAAGACATGCTATTTAAATTATAATTAACCTCACCTATAGTAAATGTGTTGTTAAGGTAATTAGATAACTCGTCTAACGTTATATTATTCGTTATGTATATAGAACCATATTGACCTTCGCCCTCGTAAGAGGAGATCACTAGCTGATCCTCTGCCCTTAATAGTTCGTCTCTATTGTAACTGCTTATTCTGGCCATTATTTTGTGTTGTATTTTTTTGTACCTTTTCCGTGTCCACTTCTGTTTTTCTTTCTAGATATGAATTTCTTTGCATTGTGATCATAATCTAGCCCATCTAAGTTTCTACCTTTCTTCTTAGCAGCGCGTCTAAGTCTTTGGTTTTCGGCCTTCATTCTTCTTCTACGAGGAGTTTTTGCTGTAGCCAAATCTCGTTTAGCTTTAGCCAGTCTTGCTTTCTTACTAAGTTTCTGTTTTGCCATAACTCTTATATCACCTATTTTTAGGAGGTTTTAAACATAGGGGTTTTGTATAATACCTATACTTTACGGTACAGCTATCAATACCAAAACGACTTGTAAAAGGCCCACGGGCCGTTGTTTACCTCCATTTTGTCTAGAACTTTTAGCTTTTGCCTAGGGCTTGTTATTAGTCCTTATGCTATACACAGACGAGTCACGAGCAGAGTAGAGCAGACGAGTCACGAGCATCTTTGTATAATATATATAATTAATAAATAAATCTAAATAAATAATTATGAAAAAAGAATCAAGTAATCCAAGTGTTAAACAAACTAAACTAACTACTAAAAGGTTTGTGATCAGAAAGAATCTAATCGGTAAGAATGTAACGATTGAATTCAAAACAAAAGAAGGTAAGACATTCAAGTATAATCATGACAAAGTATATAGTAGTAACAAGAAAAGGTTTGAAGGTATGAACTGTTTCAAGAAGTATAAGTCATATACTGCAACAAACAATGTACCAACATTCGCAAGAGACTTCCTACTGTAGGGAGTTTCTTTTGGGTAAAGCGAAGCAAAGGGGAGTGTAATGCTCCTCTTTGTGTGTATAGCACAGACAGGTCACGAGCGAAGAATAACAGACACAATACGAGCAAGTGACTATAATATAAATGTAACTAATTAATACTAAATATATATACTATGAAAAATTCTATTATTAAAACAAAAAGATTTGTAATCAGAAAATCTTTACTTGGCAAGAACTCAATTATCCAATTTACTAACAAAGAAGGTAAGTCTTTCAAGTACAATCATGATGAAGTGTACAAAGTAAACAAAAAGCATTTTGATTCTATGAAGTGTTTTGAAAAGTACAAATCATACACTGCTACTAATAACATGCCAACCTTTGCTAGAGATCTAGTAATCAAATAGCAATAGTAACTGTACTGCTCCGCTTTGCGGAGTATGTATAGCAAAACGGCAGAGCGAAGCAAAGAATAGTGTGACACTAGCCACTAATATACCTTATTATACTGCCTTATGTCACCTTTTTTCAATAATCTCACATCATCAGGCGGAGCTTTATACCTCCTAATACCTCTACTACACTTAAATAAACAATCCACCTTTGCAGACATAATACACAGGTAATCATATAATATATATAACTAATCTTAATTAACATACTATGATAATAAAAAAGTCCAGTAAATCTAAAAAACCATTCATTAAATTCAATCACACTCGTCACTTTGGTTTCCAAATTGGTAAGTTACCTAAAAGACTATGTGATGCGGAGTCTAACAACCCTATTCACTCGTGGTTTAATTATAAAGGCCTCACGTTTATCAGTGAACAGAACTTTATTAATCCTATTACTAACAAGTTAACAATAGAATAATACTATGATAAATCCATTAATAGAACGAGAAATAATTAGAGTTAAAGCATTTTCTAAATTTATAAGTGCTCATGAACTAACTGAAGAACAGTTAAAAGATAAAGAATATATAAATGACTTATATAATAACTTCAAAGAAAACTTAATACCATGAAATATATATCACCAATTACAGGTAAAGAAGTATCAAAGAAACAATACTTTGAGATAATGTTTGGTAAAGATTTTATACAAAGTAATAATAAAGGAACTTTAATAGAATATAATTATGAGAAATGAAATTAAATTATTAAGAGAAATAAAAGAAACTGTATCAGTGGATCCAGTAACTTATACTGAATTCTACGATTTATCAGGTAATGAATTTATATATGAGGATGGTGTCTTAAAAGATATATTAATAGGTGAAAAACACATACATATCTTTCACGAAGGTGATATAGAAATAGATGAATCTAATAAAGATTTGACTGTTGTAAGAGTATAAAATTACAGACATATAACAAGAGTAATAATATAATAAATAAAAATAATAATTATGTTAATCAAGAAAAAAATAGTAAATGAGTGTACAGATACTATAATCGATAGTATTTATGAGAATCTAACTGAGTACATGTTTCAGTATGGTAATTATTCAGAAACTGATGACAAGTTTTCAAAAGACCATAGTAATTATATGAAAGCAGTTATCAAAGAGTTATATAAAAGAATAAAAAAATGAAAGAATTATTAGAAGAAATATACTTTCACATTAAAATGTTACAAGATGGTAATATAGATAATGATGATTTTAGTAATGCAATAGAACAAGTGTGGGAACACTATTATTATAATAAATTATGAAATATAAAATGAGTGACTATAAATTAGTAGATATAATACTAAAGATAGTTTTAATAGGTTTAGCGATAATGTGGGTGTTAGGTGTGGTTCAGTTATTTTACCACCTTATAACTAATCCATCAGCTCTAGATAATGCAACGTTTGGAATCTTTGATACAATATAATATGGAAAAATGTAAATTCTGTGGTGGTTATGATTTAACTTATCATCAATACTTTATAATGGATTCTGTTTGCTCTGAATGTGGCGAGTGGCAGGACGGTAATACAATACAATATGAATAGTTGTGGATTTTGTGGTGGCTATGAATTAATTTATAGTTGTCCAGAGTGTGGAGATCTTAAAAAACAAGATGTGTTTTCATTAGATTGCTCTTATTTTAATAAAAACTTTACATCTATTGCTGATCTTATAGAGTATATAACAGTTAATGGTATGGATCCAAACTATGAAATAACTAAAAATGGTAAACACACATATCAAAAAGCAATAAACTTAATACAATTTTAAATGGAAGAGTATACTAAAAAACACGAGCATAGGGGCATAGATTTTTATTATTTAGAGTGGAAAACTTGGAATGATAAAGACGCTAATGGTTACATATGTAAAAATGAAAGGTTGTTAAGTGGTTTAAACTTAGTACAGTTTGGCATGCCTACAAAATACTTAATGAAACAAAAGATTAATGACTTACTTGATTACAAGCATAAGTATTTAGAAGATCAAGAGCAATATGATAAAGCAGCTGAAGAATATATGAGTAAAATAGGTACTAAAGGTGATGGTTAATACAAACACAAAACGACACTACAAATATAATATAATAAATTGTTTAACTTAAATATAATACTATTATGACTAAATCAGAATTACAAATTTCGCATTACAGAGAAGTTCAAGACATTATAGATCGTTTTCAAAACGGCAACTTTAACCTATACTCATTAGAGTGGAAGTTAGATGATTTATATCTTGAAGCTTTAAAAAACAACATAGCACTGCAAGATGTAGATGTTATTGTAGAGGTTTATAAAATTAAATCTTTAGCAAACGCTAGAAACAAACTAGAAGAAACTACAGAAGAAATAGTTGATGATACTATTACTGATGCTTTATTAACTAATACAATAGATATAATATCTGGTACGGAATGAAGCTAATAAATGTAACAACACACGGTAGTTTACAGTTTAGACTAGATGACAATAGAATAGCTGTATCATGTAATAGTGGGTATATAAGAATAAATACCCACCATCACAATATGTTTAATGGTTTAAAAGTTTTCTATCAAATGAGAAAACAAAAAATAATGTGTCCAAGAAAAAGATACAAGTTTATAAAAGATTTTAATTCTAGGATATGTACAAAGTAAGAACAGTAGACATATATAAATGTGAAATGTGCAAGGGAGGTATGACATCAGAAGAATATTTCTTTTGTGATATATGCCCTGAATGTTTAGATTATGATGAGTACGAAGAAACAAACGAAAGTGT